>RCUM01000040.1_pt1 | contig 135606 bp, 129 predicted proteins | sample 2166141 | NCBI WGS metagenome assembly RCUM01 (sample SAMN09932756, study PRJNA488358) | compost metagenome | isolation source: compost soil in crotonic acid-enriched | place: Germany: Experimental Botanical Garden | reverse complement strand
CCCAACCAACTTATTGATTTATCAGAGGTTTTATTTAACATCACCGCCGATGGATGTGCATTCTACAGCATTTCACATCTCACACAACCCCCTTTTTAAGCTTTTTTTAACAACCGCCTATTTATTCCGCAAAAAAGCTTTTTTTGATTACTTAATATCCATTTTTATCACTATTTTTATACTCTTTTTTTAGTTAAACTGATTCTTACTACGTACCCCACCTTAAAACCCCTTCAAAATGCCTTCACTAAAACAAAAAATTATCCTACTTTTACTAATATTGTCATACATAACTCCAAGCTATGCAGCTCCTCATCAAAACAACAGTATTGCTGCAACAACTTTTTCAATTTTAAGTTATTCAAGGTTAAGTAACCTATCTAATATTTGCATCATTAGTAATGAAGCACTTGCCACTCAATTTAAAATCCACAGTCAGCAAAACAATCTGCATTATCAAATTTACTCAATTAATACCAATGAGTTAGCAAGCACTTCTTGCCAAGCCATCATTTTTTCTTCACTCACAGCCCAAGAAGAGCAACATCTTCTTAATACAACAGTTCGCTATCCCGCATTATCGATTAGTACCAATAATCTGAATTGTGAGACAGGAAGTGCTTTTTGCCTTTATAAAAAAAATAAGCATTTAAGTTTTAAAATCAATTTAGAAAGTTTAAGTCAATCTAAAGTTCACATTGATCCGCGCGTTTTACTTTTAGCAAAGCCAAGTGAGCAACAATAATGAAAAAAATAAACAGCATTACTTCACTACAGCAGCTATTTAAGCGCTCACAACTCGCTATCTTTATTCTTACTTTTACAATTTGCACTATCATCTTTGCGGTCATTTCCACTTATACAATGAAAACTTACGCCAATCGCAACTTACATATTTTATCGGAAGCCCTGGGTGAACGGATTCAACCCGCTGTTGTTTTTAAAGACCAAATTACAATTGCACAAATCCTTGCAGAATATTCAGAACAATACCCCATTCGCTCAATTCAAGTGTTAGACAATCAAAATCGCTCACTTGCACAAGTCAAACATATCGAAAGCCCAACCTTCTCAAGTCAGGTAATTTTAGATCATCTTTTCTTTAATCAACCTGCAACCATCAATATTCAACATGACCAAGAAAATTACGGCAAATTAATTGTTTATGGTAATTCATCTGCTTTAGTGAGTTTCTTTTACAAACTGCTACTCGGTTTAGCATTGGGCTTTCTGATGATGCTTGCTGTGCTTTTCTGGTCTGTCAGTACTCTGTATCAACATCTAATGAGGTCACTACAACCGATTGTTGAAACAGCACAAATGATTAGTGAAGAAAAAAACTATCAACTACGCTTAGGAGATTCAGATATACAAGAATTTCAAGAACTCAATATTGCTTTCAATGAGCTATTAGAAAAAATCCACACATCGAGCCAACAATTACAAACTGAAAATATTAAACTCAGCCATCAAGCACATCACGACGAACTTACCCAACTGCCCAATCGGCATTATTTTTACCAAACTTTATTCAATTTATTCGACTCTAAACACCGAGAACATATTGCTTTATTTTTTATTGATAACAATAACTTTAAAGACATTAATGACCAATACGGCCATTTAGCGGGTGATGCTGTACTGCAAGAAATGGCAAAGCGATTAAAATCCAACTTACGTCAACATGATTTTATTACTCGCCTTGGCGGAGATGAATTTGCGATTATTGTCCACAATATTCAACAACCACAGCAATTAGCCAGCATTTGTGAACATTTGCTAAGTTGCAGTGAAGCACCTCTTATTTTCGAAAAAGCCGAAATTCATTTCAGCTTCAGTATTGGGATTGCTTTTGCAAAAAATGCCGCATCTCCAGAAGAACTGATTACTCAAGCCGACAGTGCAATGTATCGCGCAAAAACGTTACCACACCATTGGTTTATCTCTCCCAACCTAAATAACACATAGGCCTAAGCAGATGCATGTCAAAATAATCAAGACAACTTTCACCATTTTATTCTGTACTTTTTTAACAGCATGTATGAATCTTGGTCAACTCAATTACAAACAAGTACATATGTTAAAAAAAGAGGGGTTTTCATTAACAAATGAGGGTTGGTCACTCGCACTACCCGAAAAATTACTGTTTGATTTTGATAGCACAGAAATTCAAGAAACACACAAAGCATCACTCAACCGACTGTCGTCACAATTGCAAAAATACGATTTAGATAAATTAAAAATCATTGGGCATACCGATGATATTGGAAATGAAAGTTACAACCAAACACTCTCAGAAAAACGCGCGCTAAATGTTGCCAATGTTTTTATTCAAGCGGGTTATAAGCAACAAAATATTCAAACTTTTGGACGTGGCCCAAGCCAACCCTTAGTGCAAAACAATTCCAATGAAAATCGAGCAATCAACCGTCGCGTGAATGTCGTTATTATTCCTTAATTATTTTTAATACAAAAACCCTCCCTATTAAAGAGGGTTTTATTTTTTTACATTAAACTCTACAAATTTCAGGCATAAAAAAACCGCATTTAAGCGGATTATTTATATCATCTTTTAAAAGATGGTCGGAGCAGTAGGATTCGAACCTACGACCCCCTGGTCCCAAACCAGGTGCGCTACCAAGCTGCGCCATGCTCCGAATTGGGGTGAATGATGGGGCTCGAACCCACGACAACCGGAATCACAATCCGGGGCTCTACCAACTGAGCTACATCCACCGTTACAACATTTTAGATTCTAAAGTATCAAGCTACCAAATGGTGCGCCTGACAGGATTCGAACCTGTGACCATCCGCTTAGAAGGCGGATGCTCTATCCTACTGAGCTACAGGCGCATGACCTATGATATCAAAATACCATCAAACCTTTGCCTTGAAGAATTGGTCGGAGCAGTAGGATTCGAACCTACGACCCCCTGGTCCCAAACCAGGTGCGCTACCAAGCTGCGCCATGCTCCGATTCATCTTAGCTTCATACTGCACTTCGTGCGGTACGGTGTGCATTCTAGGCGTGACGCTTAGCAACGTCAACACCTATATTCAAAAAAAACTAAAAAAACACTCCGAATGTATATTTATCAAGCACTTTAGACATTTTATATACAAATATTAGCGTTTTAAACTGGCACTGAAGTTCAACATACGATCTAGAGGTAATTTAGCTCGCTCTGCAAGTGCTGGATCAACGTGTATTTCTTGATCAGATTTTTGTAGAACTGCCAAAATTCCATCCAATTCATTCATTGCCATCCAAGGACAATGTGCACAAGAGCGACATGTTGCCCCCTCACCCGCTGTTGGTGCTTCAATCAAAATCTTATTTGGCACCGCTTGTTGCATTTTATAAAAGATGCCACGATCCGTTGCCACGATTAAACGCTCATTCGGTAAAGTCTGTGCGGCTTTAATCAGTTGAGAAGTGCTACCCACGGCATCGGCAACATCGACCACCGACTCAGGCGACTCTGGGTGTACCAACACTGCTGCATCTGGATACAAGGCTTTCATATTGGCAATGCCACGTGCACGAAACTCCTCATGCACAATACAAGCACCATCCCAAAGCAACATCTCTGCACCGGTTTTCTTTTGGATATAACGTCCAAGATGCTGATCGGGTGCCCAAATAATCTTTTCACCCAAACTATCTAGATGTTCAATAACTTCCACTGCACAGCTTGAAGTAACCACCCAATCAGCGCGTGCTTTAACCGCAGCAGAGGTATTGGCATAAACTACAACAGTATGATCAGGATGTGCATCACAGAATGCACTGAACTCATCTACAGGGCAGCCTAAGTCTAAAGAACAAGTGGCTTCTAAAGTTGGCATGAGTACAGTTTTTTCTGGAGAGAGAATTTTTGAGGTCTCCCCCATAAATTTCACACCAGCAACCACTAAAGTTGAAGCTTCATGATCACGACCAAAACGTGCCATTTCTAATGAGTCTGAAACACAACCACCAGACAATTCAGCCAACTCCTGAACTTCAGGATCGCAATAATAATGTGCGACAAGGACAGCATCGCGTTTTTTGAGTTCTGCAAGAATTTGCGCAAATTTTTCCTGTTTGACCTCATCACTCAAATGAATATCTTTAGGCTCGCCTAAACGATCTAAATGCGCCTGCACAATCGATTTAGCCTCATTGGCAATTAAATTGGTCGCATCATTCATAAAAACGTCTTCTCTATCCTTAGTGCCTGTTCATGGACAAGCAATACACTCAATTCACTGATCAAAATGGCATCATGCTTTTTTGATCAAGCATTAAAAACTTTTCATTACAAAAAAGCCTCACAACGGAGGCCTTTCATTCAAAAAAACTTAAGAACGGTAATCTGCGTTAATCTTGACATAGTCATAAGAAAGATCACAGGTATAGACCGTATCTTTTGCCTGTCCTCGCCCTAAATCGACACGAATAGTGATTTCGGCTTGAGACATGACACGTGCGCCAGCTTCTTCCGTATAGTCCGCTGCTGCACCACCATCTTTACAGATTTGTACATCATCCAACCAAACTTGGATTTTTTCAACGTCTAAATTTTTAACCCCTGCATAACCAATTGCGGCAAGGATACGTCCCCAGTTTGGATCGGATGCAAAGAAAGCCGTTTTAACCAACGGTGAATGCGCAATGCTATAAGCAATATCGCAACATTCTTGCGTATCTGCTCCACCTTCAACGGCAACAGTCATAAATTTAGTCGCACCTTCCCCATCACGTACAATCAGTTGTGCTAAACGTTTCATCACGCGGGTGAGAACATCCAAAACCACCGTATAACGCGCATCATCGACTGATGTAATTTCTGTGCCGCCCGCTTGACCTGTAGCAACAAAAATACAGGAGTCATTGGTTGAGGTATCACCATCAATCGTAATACGGTTAAATGAAACATTCACCGTGGTTTTTAAAAGCTGTTGTACCAATTCACGACTAATCGGGACATCGGTTGCTACATAACCCAACATGGTCGCCATATTCGGACGAATCATGCCTGCGCCTTTAGAAATACCGGTCATGGTATAAGTGATACCATCCAACTCAAATTGTTCAGACGCACCTTTAGGCAAAGTATCTGTGGTCATAATGCCAGTCGCAGCATCTAACCAAGCATCGTCTTTCAGTGTATTGAGCGCAGGTTTTAAACCTGTCAATAAACGCGCTAAAGGAAGCTGTTCACCAATCACGCCAGTTGAAAAAGGCAGAATTTCAGTTTTAGATACGCCTGCAAGTTCAGCCAATTTTGCACAGGTTGCCTCAGCATTCGCCATACCAATTTTGCCTGTACCCGCATTGGCATTGCCCGTGTTAATCACTAAATAACGTGGATTACCAAGCTGAAGATGTGCTTTACATACATGGACTGGCGCGGCACAAAATGCATTTTGAGTAAATACACCCGCAACATTTGAACCTTCTGCAAATTCAAAAATGACAAGGTCACGTCGGTTCTGATAGCGTACATAAGCTTCAGCTGAACCAATTTTTACACCTTTAACCACATGCATTTGTGGCATTGTTACGTCGCCCACCGCCATTTTTAAACTTCCAAATAAGTGCGTGATAAAATGACAGCTTAGTAGAAATTGAATAAAAAATCGAGCAGAACACTTTGTTTGATTTATTTTTTATTGAATTGCACTTTCAAAGCATAAAAAAACCAGTCCGGAGACTGGTCTAAAAAAGAAACTGCGTTTAGTTTGAGGCTAATTGCGCAGATTCTGACAATAATGCTTGTTTGGCTTTTTCTTGACTCGCTGTGGATAATGCCGGATTAGAAGCCACAATACGATTTACATTTGCTGAATTCGCAGCAGTTACAGCAGTCGTCTTTAAAATCACTGGGCGTTGATTCGGATTCGCAAAAGTATAACGAATTCCTGTACGAGGGCTCATCACCGTGATGTTGTCATCTTTAACCACCGCTTGAGCCGTAGTTGCCCCACGAGCAGCTTGTACTTTATCTACAGTGGTGGTTTGAGCCGTATTTGCAAAAGTCAAAGTAGGAAGAGCTAAAGCTGCAATCATCAATGTTTGTAATACTTTTTTCATTGTCTTTCCGCTTTTCAGAGTTAGATATGCAACTAAATACCATTTAATTTCGCGCTCTGCAAACATATTCACATATTGAAAAACTAAATTGCGTATTCAAATTGAATAAAAAAAGCCACTTTATCGATTGTCTCTTAATGCAGCAGAGCAATCGTTAAAGTGGCTGAGTCGTCGAGGTAAAATTAAATTTTACCGTGACATTGCTTGTATTTTAAACCTGAACCACATGGGCAAGCCGCATTACGACTTGAAGGTGGAATGATGTTTTGTTCATCAACAGCGCTGAATTGGAAAGTGCTGTCTTCTGACAATGTGATATCACCGGTCAAACCATCCACTTCGGCATGAGAAAGATTCAATTTCATTGCTTCAGCTTGTGCTTGTTGCTGTGCTTCCATTTCTGCGAGTTCTTCAGCTGTAGGCACATGCACACGTGAAAGATCTGTAATCACATCAGACTTAATGACAGCCAACATGTTCACAAATAAATTAAATGCTTCTTTTTTATACTCTTGTTCAGGATTCTTTTGTGCATAACCACGTAAGTGAATGCCTTGACGCAAGTAATCCATAGCAGCCAAATGGTCTTTCCAATGACGATCCAAAGCACTGAGCATAAAGTGACGTTCAAGCATAGCCGCAGATTCAGCACCCATTTGTTCACGGCGATTACGATAGCGAGTCACGATTTCATCAGAAATTCGTTCCACCAAGGCTTCTTCATCTAAACGACGGTCTTCTTCCAACCATTGATTGACAGGTAAATCAATACCGAGGTCATCACGTAGGGCACGTTCTAGACCCGCAATATCCCATTGATCATGAATTGATTCAGGTGGAATATAATTTTCAATTACACCTTTCATCACTTCGTGATGCATTTCTTCAATGTAATCTTGCAAGGTACTTTCAGCAAGCACTTCATCACGTTGTGAATAAATGATCTTACGTTGTTCGTTATTCACGTCATCGTATTTCAACAAGTTCTTACGAATGTCAAAGTTACGTGCTTCTACTTTACGTTGGGCATTTTCAATTGAACGTGACACCATTTTATGTTCAATGGCTTCATCTTCTTGCAGACCCATGGCACGCATCATGCTGACAACACGATCACCGGCAAAGATACGCATCAAGTCATCTTCTAATGACAAGTAGAAACGTGACACACCTGGGTCACCTTGACGACCGGCACGACCACGCAACTGGTTATCAATACGACGTGATTCGTGACGTTCTGAACCAATAATATGTAAACCACCAGAACTTAACACCATCTCATGGTGTTGTTCCCATTCAGCTTTTAAGCGAGCTTCATCTTCAGTGGTATAATTTTCAATTTTGGCAAGTTTGGCTTTCCAGTTACCGCCAAGCAAAATATCAGTACCACGACCTGCCATATTGGTTGCAATGGTCACCGCATTTGGTGAACCTGCTTGCGCAATAATATCGGCTTCACGCTCATGTTGTTTTGCATTCAAAACTTCGTGCGTAATGCCCGCTTCTTTTAATTTATCCGACAAAATTTCCGAAGCTTCAATGGTTGCTGTACCAATCAAGATTGGTGCAACGCCCGCTTCATGAATGTTTTGAATTTCTTGAATGATGGCATCGTATTTACCATTACGATTTAAATAAATTAAATCGTTCATGTCATTACGAATCATTGGTCGATGCGTTGGAATTAACACTACATCCAAACCATAAATTTCTTTCATTTCCGCAGCTTCAGTATCAGCTGTACCAGTCATACCAGAAAGCTTTTTATAAAGACGGAAATAGTTCTGGAACGTCGTGGTTGCCAATGTCTGGTTTTCAGGTTGAATTTCTAAACCTTCTTTAGCCTCAACCGCTTGGTGCAAACCTTCTGACCAACGACGACCCGGCATGGTACGACCGGTGTTCTCATCAACAATAATCACTTCACCATCATGAATGATGTATTGAACATTACGTTGATACAAATAATGCGCACGAATCGCAGCAGTCACATGATGAACCAAGTTTAAGTTCGCTGCCGAATAGAGACTTTCTCCTTCCGCCAACAAGCCCATACGAATTAGTTCATCTTCTACTGTTTCAAAACCAATTTCAGTCATTTCAACTGAACGTTGTTTTTCATCAATCCAGAAGTGTCCACCATCGGCAACTTTTTCTTCTTTCTGTGCACGAAGTTTAGGTGGAATACTATTGATTGCAGCATACAATTGTGAAGAGTCATCACTTTGACCCGAGATGATCAAGGGTGTACGCGCTTCATCAATTAAGATCGAATCGACCTCATCGATAATGGCGTAGCTAAGACCACGCTGTTTTTTCTCAGCCAGTGAGAACACCATGTTGTCACGGAGGTAGTCAAAACCGAATTCGTTATTGGTACCATAGGTAATATCAGCACGATAAGCTTCGGCTTTTTCGGTCGGATTCTGCATCGAGTAAATAATACCAATGCTTAAACCTAAGAATTCAAATAATGGGCGGTTTAACTCGGCATCACGTTGTGCTAAATAGTCATTCACCGTGATGACATGTACACCTTGACCGCTAATCGTGTTGAGATAACAGGCCAAAGTTCCCATCAGGGTTTTACCTTCACCAGTACGCATTTCTGCAACTTTACCTTCGTGCAGCGTAATACCACCAATCAACTGTACATCGTAGTGACGCATCCCCATGATTCGCTTTGCCGCTTCACGACAAACAGCAAATGCTTCTGGCAATAATTTATCCAGACTTTCGCCTTTGTTATATCGTTGTTTGAATTCTTCAGTTTTAGCAGATAAGTCTGCATCGCTTAGTGCAGATATCGTCGGCTCGAGCGCATTAATCTTATCTACGATTTTACGCATGCGTTTGAGTTCGCGCTCATTTTTGGTACCGAAGATGCCTCCGATCAGACTTGCCAACATGAATAGACTCTCTAAATCTTGCTTGTCAAATGAATAAATTTTTTCTCAGTCGTTATTATGGTGCTAGAAATTTGAAGTACAAGGGCTTTAGACAAAACCAATAAAAAAATTCTGCGCACTCGTTCTAGCACGTGACAGCCAAGGGAAATCAATGTAACAAATTTTAAACAACCAATATAGTCATAGAATTCGTCATTTATACAGTTTTTACAAATCAAATCCGGCCGCTATATTCCATATATGCATAAAGAAATATAAAAATGCTATTTTCCTTGGCAAAAGAAATGCGCCATATTCGATCTCAGCAAAGTTCATAACAAATAATTTGAGGCGATAAAAATGACATTACGTTTAGGCGATACTGCACCGAATTTTGAGCAAGACTCAAGTGAGGGCTTAATTAATTTCTATGACTATTTAGGTGAAAGTTGGGGGATTTTATTTTCCCATCCCGCTGATTACACTCCTGTATGTACCACTGAACTGGGATTTACCGCAAAACTAAAAGATGAATTTAGCAAACGCGGAGTGAAAGCCATTGCCCTGTCTGTCGATGATGTTGAATCACATCACGGCTGGATTAACGACATTAATGAAACCCAAAACACCACGGTGAATTTTCCTATTCTGGCCGATAAAGACCGTACAGTTTCAACCTTGTTTGACTTCATTCATCCGAATGCCAGTGAAACGCTTACTGTACGTTCTTTAGTGATTATTGATCCCAATAAAAAAGTTCGTTTAATCATTACCTATCCGGCATCAACAGGACGTAATTTCCATGAAATTTTACGTGTCGTAGACTCACTACAACTGACAGATCAGCATAAAGTTGCTACACCGGCCAATTGGCAACACGGTGATGATGTGGTGATTGTGCCTTCGCTGAAGGATGAAGATGAAATCAAACAACGTTTTCCTAAAGGCTATACAGTGGTTAAACCGTACTTACGTTTAACCCCACAACCTGAGCAAAACTAAAGCATTGCTTTAGTTGCAGCGCAAGGCAAACAAAGTGCGTAGTAAAGGATAAGTGGAGCACCGCTCCACCCTGAGGAATATATTCCGCAAGAAGACAAACAGCTATGCTTCGAGTTAAAAAATAAGACACTGTCTTATTTTGTCTCAAGACAAGCAAAGCGCGTAGTTTCGGATAAAAAATACGCTGTTTTAATTTTTCGCAAGGCAAACGAAATAGGGAGTATCGAAAATAAAGCCAGCATCACTCACCAGAAATACAGGATTAACATGACGAGCCAAATCCTGATTGCTCTACACAGCCTGTCTTATGACAGGCTTTTTATTTGGCTAAGGAGTTGAATTACAAAATCAAGTTGGTATTTATCTTACAGTCCGTTTATAAATATGCTGACTTAATTTTAAGAATAATGACTGTGATCTATAATATTCATCATTTACATTGCGGCACCATGTGCCCTGTTTGTGCACCACTTTTTGGGCAAAAAGGTTTACATGCTAAAGTGGTTTGTCACTGTCTGCTTGTTGAAACAGATCAGGGACTGGTACTGATTGATACAGGCTTAGGCATCCAAGATTATCTACATCCTCAAGCCCGTTTAGGCAGTTTTGCTGCACGATTCGGACGTATAGAGCATGATTTAGAACTGACCGCGATTGCCCAGATTCAACGCTTAGGCTTTAGCCCTCAAGATGTCAAACATATCTTGGTTTCGCATCTCGATTTTGATCATGCTGGTGGTATTTCAGACTTTCCTCATGCCACCGTACATGTGTTATCGACTGAATATAATGCGACACAAAGTTTTTTCTCCCTCAAAAATAAAGCGCGCTATAAAACCCAACAATTTAAACAACATCGCTACTGGAATTTCATCGAACCAGAGCAAGGTGAAGCATGGTTTAACCTGCACCAAGTCCAAGGCTTTCGCTTATTTCAAGATGAAATTTTAATGATTCCATTATTGGGTCATAGCAAGGGGCACTGTGGTATTGCCATTAAGCAGCAAGATGGCTGGGTGTTCTTCTGTGGCGATGCTTATTTTTCACATCTACAACTAAATCCGCAAAATAAACTCAGAACGCTGGCTAAATTGGAACGTATCTTTGCTGAAAATAATGCAATGCGTTTAGATAACTTACATAAAATTCAACAACTCGTACAAAGCCAAAAAAATATCGACATTATTTGTGCACATGATCCTGTTGAATTGGAACGCTATCAACCATGATGAAAAGAACCGTACTTGCCATTTTTATCAGTAGCTCAAGTCTAGTTGGATGCATCACCACGCCCACCATTTCAGCGGAACATCGTCCGCCCCACTGGGGCAAAGTCATTGATCAACCCGATAATTTTTATCAAATCAGTGAGCATGTCTTTCGTAGTGAACAACCCGATGCTGAACTGATTCCACAATTAAAGACACAGCATATTGATGCTGTGATTAATTTAAGATCGAGAAATGCGGATTTAGCCGTACTGCCATCGACAGATTTTCAATTGATTCATATTCCAATTGATACATGGGCAATGAACCGTGACGATTTATTGCAGGTGATGCAGCACATTCAGCAAGCCCAAAAACTCAATCAAAAAATATTGATTCATTGCTATCATGGCTCTGACCGTACGGGTGCAAGTGTTGCCATGTATCGCATCATTTTTGAAAATTGGCACACTGAAGATGCATTGAATGAAATGAAATATGGTGGTTACGGCTTTCACCCTGTTTGGATGAATATCGAAAAAATATTCAGCCCTGAAAATATAAGATGGATTCGACAACAACTGTCGAATCCATCTTAATTTTTGACTTCAGCGCAATTTAGCGTTTCTCGAGTGGCACCCAGTCAATCACCCATGCTGACTTCATGCCGAGGCTTGCATCACTGGTAATTTTCTTCCGTGCTGAATCGGCAACCTCTCGATTTTTAGCAGGCCCGACCATAATTCGAATCCCTTTCGAGGTTGGGCTTTTGGTAACCTTATAGCCTTTGGCACGCAATTTAGATGCTACTGCATCTGCATTGGCTTCATTTGCAGCCAATGCCACTTGCACCATCCATTGTTTATCACCATTTTCCAATAGATCTCGGGCTTTTTCAGCCTCAGCCTTTTTCTTTAAATCGGCCTCATGCTTGGTTTGGGCTTGTTTCTTTTCAGCCTCTTTCTTTTCTGCTTCTTTTCTTGCAGCTTCCTGCTTCTCAGCTATTTTACGTTTTTCCTCAGCTTGTTGTTGTACCTTATCGTCTGCTGCTTTTTTCTCAGCAGCTTTCTTTTCAGCTAACTTTTTTTCGGCTTCAACTTTACGTTTATCTTCAGCTATTTTTTTATCAGCATCAGTTTGTTGTTGAACTTTCTGCTGTTGTAACTTTTTTTCAGCACTGAGCTTCTCGTCAGCCAAACGCTTTTGTTTTACTTTCTCATCTTCAATCAGTTCAGGCGGAATATTGTCCGAACTTTGCTGTGCACCTGTACGATGTGCATTTAAAGCCGCATATTCTTCTGCCGCCTTACGGGCTGCTTCTGCTTCTGCTTGTTGCTGCATCACTAAAAATTCTGCTGCACGTGCTTCTTGTTCCGCAACCGCTTTTTCACGTGCCCGGCGTTGTTCTTCAAGCAAACGTTTTTCGGTTTCAACATCAACCGTTAAAGGTTGCAGCTGAACCATTTCTCCCGCTGTAGCAGGCTTTTGCTGCTCAACTTGGGAAGCACGCTCTGGGGTTTTCAATTCATTTTGATATATTTCGTCTTTACCCTTCAGAAGCAATGCTGCCAATAAAACACCACCACCTAATAAAACAACGCCACCCATCCAACGTTGTGTGCTATTCATTGACATTCTTCCAAATACTCCCATACCGCTTCTAAGGTATGAAATGAACCACATACCAAGATCAGCTGATTATTTTTCGTTTCATTCAGCGCTGATTTAAAAGCCAATTGAACACTTTCAAAGTGTTGTACTGTTTCACCCTGTAACGCCTCGTCAAGCTGTGCTCTTTCAGCTGCTCGCGGAACAGTTAAGGGGGCAATTTTCCATGTTAAAACAGTATCTTTCAATAACTCTACGACAGAATTGATATCTTTATCTGCCAACATTGAAAAAACACTGATCACTTCTGTGTACTGTTTATTGTATTCTAAGTATTTTCGCAACTGCTGTAACAAAAATTTAACACCATGCGGATTATGCCCCGCATCAAAAATAACCGTTTTATCTTGAATTTGACAGATTTCAAAACGACCTTGTAGTTTTGCTTGTTGAATACCTTGTGCAATAGCGGCTTGGCTAACCGTTAAACCACTGAGTAAAATGGCAGCAACGGCCGTTGAAATATTTTCCAGTGCTAAGGAACCTATTGGTAATTTTAAAGTCGTGCCTGAGGATGCAAACATCCATGCTTGATCATCATCGGTATATTGATAAAAATAATCACGCTCTGCCACATAAAGTTGCGCCTGACATTCATCGACTTTATTTTGAATGGCCTGTGGCAGTGGTTGTAAACCAGCAAAAATGACGGGGATATTGGGGCGAATAATGCCTGCTTTTTCGAAGGCAATTTTCTCAACGGTATCGCCTAACCAATCGGTATGATCTAGACCAATATTGGTAATCACTGCGACATCTGGATCAACGACATTCACCACATCTAAGCGACCACCTAGACCGACTTCAAGCACCCAAACATCACATTGTTTATTTTTAAAAATGACAAAAGCAGCCAGTGTGGTTGCTTCAAAAAACGATAAGCTTAAATCACACGCGCGACGTGCTTGATCCACTTGTACAAACGCATTCACCAAAGTCTGGTCATCCACTTCAACCCCAGACAATTTCACTCGTTCATTAAAACGGTAAATATGCGGTGATTGATATAAACCGACTTGATAGCCTTGTGCATTTAAAATGGCAGCTAAAGTCGTGGTGGTTGAACCCTTACCATTGGTTCCCGCTACGGTCAGGACTGTTGCCTGTGGTTGTGTCACCCCGAGCTTTTCAGCCACAGGAATGACACGTTCCAGACCTAAATCAATGCCCGTAACGTGAACATGGCTCCAATAATTGAGCCATGTAGTTAAAGAGTCTGTTGCAAGTGGTGCTGTGTTCAAGGCAAATTCATCAGTTTCGCGACAATACGATATACAGTATCACGTAATGCGTGACGATGAACAATTTGATCGATTACACCATGATCAAGCAAGTATTCAGCACGTTGGAATGGTTCTTCCAATGTTTCACGTACGGTTTGCTCAATGACACGTTTACCCGCAAAACCAATCATGGCTTTAGGTTCAGCAATATGGACATCACCTAACATCGCAAGTGAAGCCGTTACACCACCGTAGACTGGATGGGTCAATACCACTAAATACGGTAAACCTGCATCTTTCATACGTTGAATTGCTGCTGAAGTTCGTGCCATTTGCATGAGTGACAACATGCCTTCTTGCATACGTGCACCGCCAGATGCAGCGAAGCAGATTAACGGCTGTTTGTCTTTAATGGCACGTTCCGCCGCTTGCACAAAACGGTCACCGACAACTGTACCCATTGAACCGCCCATAAAGTCGAATTCAAATGCACATGCAACCAAAGGAAGACCTTTCAACACACCTTGCATCACCACCAATGCTTCAGTTTCGCCAGTTTTCTTTTGTGCTTCAGACATACGGTCTGGATATGGCTTGCTGTCCACAAATTTGAGTGGATCCTTAGCAACAAATTCTTGACCCAATTCATTTTGAACTTGGTCAAAGAACCACGTTAAACGTTCACGTGCTTTCATACGTAAATGTTCGTCACATTGCGGACAAACATAAGCATTAAATGATATCGCTGTACGTGTTACCAGTGCGTGACATTCAGGACATTCAATGGTTGGTTCTGTAAATGTTGCTTTGAGTGCAGTTTGCTCGTCGGGTGTGTGAATACCCGGAACATGACGTTCCGTCCACGGCGTCGCTGGGCTCAGAATTTTGCCTGATTTCACTTCTTGATTCATACTAACTCATCGAGCGCTGCTCGAAGCTCCTTGACTTTATTAACCGTTTCGACAACAGCTTGTTCTGGCGCTAAGTTTGCAAATTGTTTGACAAAAGCACTACCAACAATTACCGCATCAGCCGCTACACCCATTGCTTTCGCAGAGGCCGCATCGCTAATACCAAAACCTACACCAACAGGAATATCAGTCACAGCTTTAATTTTTTGGATACGAGTCGCAGCTTCAGAAACATCTAAGGTTGCTGCACCCGTTACCCCTTTCAAGGATACATAGTAAATAAAGCCACTGGCTTGATTCGCCACATATTGAATACGTTCATCGGTAGATGTTGGCGCAAGTAAGAAAATTTGATCCATGTTGAATTTTTTCAACACATCATCTAAATCTTTTGCTTCTTCAGGCGGTAAATCCACCAGAAGCAAACCATCTACACCGCATTCATTGGCATAAGACACAAATTTTTCATAACCAATCACTTCAACTGGGTTTAAATAGCCCATTAAAACGACGGGTGTTTCTGTGTCTTTTTGACGGAACTCTTTCACCATATTCAAAGCATCTAAAGTATTGGTTCCGCCTGCCAATGCACGTTCTGCTGCAAGGGCAATCACTGGACCATCTGCCATAGGGTCTGAAAATGGAAGACCAAGCTCAATCACATCTACACCTGCCTCAACCATCTGGTGTAACAATGGAACCGTTACTTGCGGATGAGGGTCACCAGCCATCACATAAGAAACTAGCGCCTTACGCTGTTGAGATTTAAGCTGTCCAAAACGAGTGGCTAAACGTGACATAAGGGTATGCTTTCCTTGAATTATTTTAAAACTGAGGAGTTGGCTTTGTAAAAATACAAGACAACGCATTGTAACGCTATTTTTTACTCATTGAATAGAGTCTGAAAATTTCACGATACATTAGACTGACAATCTCATTTTTTCAGAACAATCCGAGAACACCATTTACTGATATTTACGACTTTTTCTCAATGATCAAAGATGCCTAATTTTGCTATTTAAAAAAATACCCAACATTAAGATAAACTTATTTTTATTGGTAAAAACTTGATAAAAATAACTAAGTTAGCTTTTACATTTAATGTTTTATGAAATAGCAAAACCTGCACTATACTACACACGATTTTCCTTTTTTCTATTTTATATGACTCCCAACTCCCAAGGTAAAGTGCAGGCGCGCGCGCTGGCATTGCTACCTCTTATTGTATTTTTAGCCATTTTTTTAGGCAGTGGTATCTATCATTCCATTATTGGTACTGAGTTTGCTTTTTATCAAGTTAAAGCACCTGTAGCGGTGCTACCTGCAATTATGCTGACGGTGCTGATTTACCGTGGCAAAATAAATGTCGCGATAGATGAGTTTTTAAAAGGTGCCAGTCATCCCAATTTAATTTTGATGTTTATGGTGTTTATGCTGGCAGGTGCATTTGCCAGTACCAGCAGTGCCATCGGCAGTGTCGATGCAACGGTTCAGCTTGGGCTCTCAATTATTCCACCTGCGTTTGTGTTACCGATGCTGTTTGTCATTTCGGCATTTATTGCAACGGCAATGGGCACTTCGATGGGCACAATTGCTGCCTGTGCCCCGATTGCTTTCGGCTTTTCCCAAGTGACCCATATTGAAGCCGTGTATACGATTGGCGCCGTGGTTGGCGGAGCAATGTTTGGTGATAATTTATCCATGATTTCAGACACCACCATTGCGGCCACCAGCAGTCAAAAAGTACAACTTCGCGATAAGTTCAAAGTCAATGTATGGATTGCCGTGCCTGCGGCCATCATTACCATTTTAATTTATATTTTTAGTAGTCATGATTCACAAAGTATTGAATATAAAGATTATGATCTCTGGCTCATTCTGCCTTATGTGGCTGTATTCTTACTGGCTTTTTCACGTTTACACGTCCTTGCCGTTTTAACCCTTGGCGTGGTGCTTTCAGGATTGATTGGTCTTGTAGTCAGTCCAAATTTTGATTTATTACAGCTCAATACCTCCATCTATGATGGCTTCGTGAGTATGTTTGAAGTTGCATTACTGTCTATGTTTTTAGGTGGTTTGTCTGCCCTGATGCAAAAAGAAGGTGGACTGCAATGGTTAATCGAACGTATTTACAGTGTGACCCGTTTGCTGAAAGTCGGACGGCAACGTGCAGGTGAATTGGGGATCAGTTTCCTTGTGCTATTCGCCAATCTTTTTGTGGCCAACAATACCGTTGCAATTATTTTATCGGGCGATATGGCGCGTGAAGTGGCAAAAGAATACGGTGTAGACCCAAAACGTGCTGCGGCCTTAATGGATATATTTTCCTGTATTGTGCAGGGCTTAATTCCCTACGGCGCTCAATTACTATTGGCATGTTCGATTGCAAAACTGTCGCCCGTAGAACTGATCGGTAATATTTACTATTGTTGGGTCTTGGCGATTTTTGCAATTTTAGCGATTGTCTTTCGCTTTCCAAGATTCAAAGCTTAAGCATCATCCCGATAAAAAACGATCTGAAAAGGTCGTTTTTTATGGCGCACGTTATTCTTTTAGCTGTTGCTTTCGCTGTAATAACGTTTGACCACTGTAGGCTTTATAAGCACGTGCCAAAGCAGACTGGTCTGAATAGCCCAGACTTATTGCAATTTCAGTCAAGCTCATATTTTGCAATAACAATTGCTCACAGCGCTTCATTCGCTCTATTTCGACAATTTTTTTAAAAGATAAGTTTCTATGATTGAGTTGACGTTGTAGCGTTCGTGAAGAGATATGTAACGCTGTGGCAATTTGCTCAATTTTCGGTACCCTATTTTGCAAGCGCAAATATTCAGCCACTCTCATATGCAGCTGCTGATCTAAAGTTTCATAACTTAATCTAGACGCAATCGCCTCTTCTGCTTGCTTGGTGAGTAAATGAATTAGCGATGGATCGGATTGGTACGGTTGTAATTTTAAACTTTCCAAACTCAATACCAGTTGATAATCAACTTGTTTAAATAACACCTCACAGCCATAAAATTTCTGATACGGATACACACTCATTTGCGCTGCATGGGCAAAATGTAAAGATCTTAAAATAGGCTGACTTAAACCAAAAATTTGTCGTGCCAATTGCACAATACAAGCAAAAGTCATTTCATGAATCAAGGCGTATTTTTCATGAATATTGGGCCATGCCAAATGAATCTCATCTCCTTGTTGATAGACTTGTACCCGCATGGCCGCAGAACCATCAATCACCAAACGACTAAAGCGCATCACATAATGAATGACCTCTGCTACGCTATTACTTCTCGATGCAATATAACCTAACAGCCCAAAATGCTCAGGTCGTATATGCCGAGCCATTTCAAAAATCAGTTGTGGACAATCTAGATGCTGCTGCGTGCGCTGGATTACCTCTAAGAAGAATGTATAAGACGACTGTGTATCGATAGGCATGCTTAACACATGACGTAATTGTGCTTGATCCTGTTGAAGAAAATCGAGTTGCAAACCATCTAAACCACGTTCTGCCAAATACATTTGCCAGAGTTGAAAATAGCCATTCGGTATCTGTATTTCTTGCATGGCCTTGCTCTATATTGTCGGACTATTTTGACATGCGATCTTTTTATTCTGTCGTCAAATGTATAAAAATTGGCAATTACTGTCAAAACAAAATTCAAAAAGCCCGACATACTGCAATTATTCAAGGCGATTTAAGTAAAATAAAATGAATGCCATTATCCAAAATCAAATCACTCCCGTAGTTCGTAGTCATCTTGATTTCAAACTTAATGAAATCCCTCGTTTTTGGTTTGGAGGAGATCCCTTTATTACCCGTATGTTTGATGCATTAAGCCTGACTTTTCCAGATGGCGAACGCTATTTTATTCAATCCGTTCGCCTGTTCCGCGATCAAATTACTGACCCAGATTTAAAGCAACGCGTCGCAGACTTTATTCGCCAAGAAGCGCAACATGGTATTGCCCATGATCAAATGAATCAGGTCATGAAAGAGCAAGGCATGCCTGTTGACCTGTTTATTCGGCGTTTAACTAAAATTTTTAAATTCGAACTGGAACAACGTTCGCCTCAATACAATATTGCCATGACCGCCGCAGCTGAACACTTGACCGCACTCATGGCAGAAACCTTTTACAATAAAAAAGCAACCTTACGTGAGGCCCACCCCTATGTTCGAGCACTCTTTGCTTGGCATGCTATTGAGGAAATGGAACATCGTGATGTCGCTTTTGATGTGATGAAACAGGTAGGAAATGTACCTGAATCCACACGTAAATTTACACTGGCATGGACCACAGTGCTCATGCTTGGCTTCACCATTTACCGCACCAATGTGATGTTAGAATATGATGGATTTACGCCATTACAACGGCTAAAAATGAATATTCGAGGGCTGCCTTGGTTTTTGGGTAAAAATGGCATCTTTAGAAGAATGGGCAAACAATACCGCGACTGGTTTAACAAAGACTTCCATCCCAATCAACATCCTGTCATTGCTCAATATGATGTCTGGGTAAAAACCTTAGAAGCAACAGGTGATCCGATTGCAGCAGGAGAAGCTTTTTGGCAAGCGGCGAAAGACTAAAATAAGTTATTCATATTAACCAAGTCCCCACCCATACGGACTTGGTCTTATTATTGATGCTACAGCGTGATTACCATTTGGCATAATGCTGCTCTAACAAGCCATATTCATTTAACAAGACAATTTCTTGCTCATCTTGTTGAATCGTACCGCTAATTTTAGCTTGCCATTGGCTAAATTGGCTTCCGACTAATCTTAAATTAAGATTTTCATAGCGTCGCCAGCCAGTCTTCACATCCAAATTCAATTTTTCATCAAGTGAACGAATCGTCCAATGCCCTTCATCTTGATGTTGAAATAAAACATCGCTTAGAGGATACAAAACCCCATTCACCCACAAACAGTTTTCATTGCCAAAACTTTCATTCACCCCGGAAGCTAAATTTAAGCCAATGCGGTTATTGTTCGAATCCCAAAAATTACACGACAACCAAAACCAAGCTGTTTCTGGGCGAAGAAAACCACAAGTGTCATCGAGTGAGGCAAACGTTTTTTCATTAAACTGGATCGTTTCACCCTGTTTATTGATAAAAAAGCCTTCGCAAGCCAAAGTCGTCAGTTTTTGCGTATAGGTCCAACCATTAATACCAGTTGGACTACACATACTCAGTGCATCTGTCCCTGCACAAAAAATGCGTGCACTGAGTTTAATTTCACCATATTTAGTCACATGGATATAACGCACGCCATTGGCATGTTGAATATCAATTTGAAAAGGCGACTTAGAAAAAAAACTTTGATTATAAAGCGGTTGCTCATCAACTATGGTATTACGAGATAAAAAGTTAATGGCATTCCATTCTAAAACTTCATGGGTCATATGGTTATAGATATACACAAAGCTATGACCTGCCCACGCAATATCAGCAATGGCTAAACCAATGGTGTAGTATTCATGCTGAATACAGCAAAATTTAAATTTTTTATATTTTAGCCGCTTACGCCAACCTGTAAGCACTTCACCATAAGGCGTTTTATATTGATATTTATTTAAATCGATAATCTTTGGAAGAGCACTGAAACGTCCATAATTCGGTTGTCCATTTGATTGAATCAAATCCATTTATCAAATTCCATCTAGCTAAGAGATCATAAATTCCATAATCTTATTATGCCTATAAAAATATATGAAAACAGTGTCATTAATCGTTATTCATCCAAAATTTACAAAAACTTCATCTCATTCTTTTAAGTTGGTTTATGCATAAATAATATTGATTAATCATTAAGATATGCACATTAATCATTGAGCATTAAATAGGTATTTTCCCACTGATTCCCTGAAAACTCACCTTCGATTAATTGCACATAACGACCATGTACCTGATCAATCACAATACAATCATCCACATCTAATACGCTGTCAGTATGTTGCTTTTGCCACTTTTGATCAAAATGTCGTTTGCCACGTTGTTTGGCCACCATTGCATTTTGTGCAACCACTAAAACATAGCGATGCAACTCACCAAATTCACATGCATCATAGCCACCTAAGTTAAGCAAATAGAGTTTTTGATCAGCTTGATTAAGCGCAGCATCGGTAAATTGAATTTGATAATTTTTGTCTTCAAATGCCACACCATAAATCTGTGCCCAAGCATCAATATGTAAACCTTTTTGTTCACCAAACCATGCATTTTTAAGTTGTGGATAAACGTCTTCAAGCGAATCACCAACGGCTAAAACCACATCATGAACTTCTGTATTGGCGCGGGCATGACGGCCACCGAGCATGACAATAAATAGGCTGGGCATGTTCTTTCCTCTATTCAATAATTTCTCTTACATCGCAAAATGATTCATCATTTACGAGACAGAAAACATACTTTTTTTCAGCAAAAATATTAATCTAAATGATACACTCCAAACCCATCAGCAACTGTTCGAGTCAGACTAAAACTAAATAAATCATGTTTCTACGAAGTATAAATCACATGCTGATATTCGACGAGTTTTGCTGATGGATCGTATTTTGGTTACTTTTTTAAAAGTAACATGACGAATGCCTACAATTAGATAAATAAACGGTAAGACTCCGTCATAATAAAAATAATGATTTATCCCTTAATTGCATGATGATGCTATATAAAAGTAAGATATTTCCTACGCAAACAATCACAATTCATCACTTAAAATGAGGAAGTACATTTATAAATGCTTCCTCTTTTAAATTACCTAAGCCATTTTCATTAAAGTAAATAAAAAATCGTGCTGAGCTTTCACCCAACACGATTCTTTAAATCTAGTCGTAAAACCTCCCTCAAATGGGGAGGCTTCAAAGAAGTAATTACATCTCAACCATTTCCACGCCATCAATACGTGCCACCGTCATCAAGTCTTTATCACCACGACCTGAAACCGTCGCAATAATAATTTGATCTTTTGACATGGTTGGCGCAAGTTTAGTCACATAGGCCATTGCATGTGAACTTTCTAATGCAGGAATAATCCCTTCAATTTGCGTCAAATCACGGAAACCTTGTAAAGCTTCATTGTCATTGATCGGTACATATTCAACACGGTGCATATCTTTTAGGAAACTATGCTCAGGGCCTACACCAGGATAATCTAGACCTGCTGAAATCGAATGCGTTTCAATGATCTGACCTTGATCATCTGACATTAAATATGTACGGTTACCATGCAATACACCAACGTGACCTGCATTTAACGGTGCAGAATGTTTGCCCGTTTCAATGCCATAACCTGCGGCTTCAACACCATACATTTTCACATCTGGGTCATTCAAGAATGGATAGAACAAGCCCATTGCATTTGAACCACCACCTACACATGCAACGAGTGCATCAGGTAAACGACCTGCTTGTTCTTGAATTTGCTTACGTGCTTCACGACCAATGATGGATTGGAAGTCACGAACCAATTGCGGATAAGGATGTGGCCCTGCAACTGTACCAATCACGTAGTAAGTTGAATCAACATTGGTCACCCAGTCACGCATCGCTTCGTTCATGGCATCTTTCAATGTTTTTGAACCGCTTTCTACAGGAACAACGGTTGCACCCAATAAACGCATACGATAGACGTTCATGGCTTGACGTTTTACGTCTTCTGCACCCATAAACACAACGCATTCAAGACCTAAACGTGCGGCAATTGTTGCCGTTGCTACACCATGCTGACCTGCACCAGTTTCAGCAATAATCCGTTTTTTACCTGAAAGTTTGGCAAGAAGCGCCTGACCAATGGTGTTATTTATTTTGTGTGAACCTGTATGATTCAGGTCTTCACGTTTTAAATAAATTTGTGCACCACCTAACTCTTTTGACCATCGCTCAGCATAATAAAGTGGACTAGGACGACCGACATAGTAGGCTAAATCACGGTCGAATTCTGCCAAAAACTGTGCATCATTTTTCATGCGGAAATAGAGTTTTTCTAAATCTTCTAAAGCCGCCATCAGCGTTTCTGACACAAAACGTCCACCATGAATACCGAAATGCCCACGCTCATCGGGGAATTGGGTATAGTCAACGACCTGACTGTTCTGACTAACACTTTGCTGATCCACGTTGGACTCCTTGCATAAATCTTTCAATGAGTTGTTGGTCTTTGATACCTTTTGCGGACTCTACGCCTCCGCTGACATCGACTGCGTAAGCCCCAGTCGTCGTTATAGCGTCTTCAATATTTTCAGGCTTTAAACCGCCTGCCAAAATTAAAGGAATATCCAGTTTTGGGAACTGTGACCAATCAAATTGGTGCCCTGTTCCGCCTTTAAGCTCAGGATGCCAAGCATCCAATAATACTGCGCTTGCACCGACGTGTTGATAGCTTTTTATCACGTCTACAACATCTAAATCAGGTTTAACCTGAATGGCTTTATACCAGCGACGACCTGTTTGCTGTGCAATCACCTGACATTGTTCAGGTGATTCATCACCATGAAATTGAATTATGTCTAATGGTACTTGTTGCAAGACCTGTGCAATTTCATCGCCTGTTGTATTGACAAATAAACCCACCGTTTGCACATAAGCAGGCACATGCTTTACAAGCACTTTGGCTTGTTCAAGCGTGACATTACGTGGACTCGGTGGATAGAAGACAAATCCAATGGCATCTGCACCTGCCTGTACAACAGATTGAATATCTTGAATTCGTGTAATTCCGCAAATTTTGGCGCGCGTTCGCATACAGTTTTGGCTCTGGTTTTAGCTCTATTTGAACCCCATTTATAAGCTGTATATAAATCTTGGGCGAATCATTGTAATGCAATTTTAAAAGCTTGAGTAAAGTTCATCCTCAATATTATTTACATACATTGTGTAATTCACATACAAACTTTATACTTCGCGCAAAATGCAGCAAGTCTAAGCATTCGCTTTAGGGAAGTTGGTGAAAGTCCGACACTGCCCCCGCAACGGTAAAAATGAAAAACATATCAATGAAATCTTTTTTAAGATTGACGCCACTGCACTAAAGGTGTGGGAAGGTGGATATGCAAATATCAACACTTTGATATTACATTTTAGTCCGGAAACCTGCTTGTTGCTCCTTTAACTCAATCATTCACGGGGGGTGAATGTATGGAGCGTAAAAACATGTCTACTCTTTTTCAACCTACTGCGCTTGTAGGCGCTATCGCTATTGCGATGGGTTTCTCTACTGCGGCTTCTGCACAACAAACTTCTGAACCTACTGTGAATACTGCTTTAGAAACTTTGGTGGTTACCGCATCTCGTTCTGAAGAAAAGCTGAAAAATGTCCCTGCTCGTATTTCAATTATCGAGCCACATATTTTAGAGCAATCACCAATCGCCGAATTACCACACCTGCTCATGAGTGATGCTTCCATCGATATGATGCAATATGGTGGTTATGGTCAAGCTGCTTCTATCTTTACTCGTGGAACAAATTCAACTCATACTCTTGTACTACGTGATGGTGTTCGCCTTAACACAGGTTCTGCTGGTTCGGCTTCACTCGCATTTATTGATACAACTGATATTAAGCAAATCGAAGTACTAAAAGGCCCTGCATCTGTTTTATATGGTACAGATGCAATTGGTGGTGTAGTACAACTTATCTCAAAAACACCAGAAAAAACTTCTGCTTTCGTTACAGGCGAAATTGGTGAACATAACACTTATAAATCTATTCTCGGTGCTGACTTATATGAAAATGGCTTTTATGCACAAATTCGAGGTCAACACTTAGAATCTGATGGCACCCAAATCACAAATTTAAAAGATACTCAAATAAAAGCTGGCAACTATGACCAAAAAGGATTTAGTACAAAATTAGGTATAGAAAAAGAAGAATATGCCGCATCTTTAGACTACTCAGAAAATGATGGTCAATCTCAATATATAACTGATAATGATACATACACAGGTGTCAAAAATATCACTCAAGATTTTAAAAATGAGATCATTAATATCAAAGGTCGTATAAATATCAATGATGATATTTCAATCAATGCGCGTTTATCACAATTCAAAGATGATCTTGAACAAAATGAATCGTTAGATGCAATCTACAATACGACTAAAGAAGCTGAACTGTATAGCAAATGGCAATTTAACCCATCACAAAATATTTTAGTGGGTGTTGCTCATAAAAATATTGAATCAGATGTACTTTCTGGTAGTGCTCCCTACGATGTAGACTATGTAAAAGATGTAGCAAGCACGGGCTACTTTGTTCAACATCAATATCAATCTGACAAACTACATACTCAGGTTGGACTTCGTGTAGAAGATCATGAAACTTTTGGTACACATACTGTGGGTCAAATGGCTCTACGTTATCAGCTTCTGCCCCAAACTAGTATTTACAGCAATATCGGTACAGCATTTAGAGCACCGAACAATAATGACTTGTACGCATTAAACTGGGGTGGTAATCCAGATTTAAAGCCTGAAGAAAGTATTTCTTATGAAATTGGTTTAGACCAAATTGTTACTGAGCATTTAACACTAGGATTATCGGCCTACCGTAATGAAGTCGAAAATTTAATTACTTCGCAAAATAATAAAAATATAAATATCAATGAGGCCACCTTTACTGGTGGTGAACTAAATCTTAATTGGGCTAAAGACGAGCTATTTCTGGATTTAGGTTATGCTTATGTGCAGCCCAAAGATAAAGCCAAAGATACAGACTTAAACCGTCGCCCACGCCAAAGTCTAACATTGACTACAGGGCTCCAAAACGAAGTATATGGTATCAGTACTTCACTTTCAGCCAAATCTAGACCCAAAAATGGCTCAGGTGTTTCAGGCTATGCCACTGTCGACGTCAATGCCTTTTGGAATATCAATCCAAATGTAAAAGTATTTACTAATATTCAGAACATTGGTGATGTTGAATATAAAACAACCTCAGCATCACAATGGGGGCAAGATATTTACTATATCAACGGCGGTCGCCTTGCTTCTGCTGGAGTCACTTTCCGTTATTAATTTAACTTAAAGCCTCAAAAATACATTTAAAACAGCGCAGTTTATGGATAATGTTCTGACCGACATTATCCTTTTTTATGACTTTAAAAATTCTAGGAAAAACTATGGGCCACCGTTTAAGCAAAATTTACACCCGTACAGGCGATTCAGGCACAACAGGGCTTGGCGATGGTTCACGCGTTGCCAAAGATGATTTACGTATCGGCGCTTTAGGCGATGTTGATGAATTGAATTCTTGCATTGGTATTTTACGCGCACAAATTACTACCAGTTCAATTGAAGATAAAGCCGCTTGGGACAAATCTTTAAGCCTAATTCAACACTGGTTATTTGATCTGGGTGGCGAAGTCTGCATTCCAAACTACAATATGGTCTTACCTGTTGCAGTTGAATTTTTGGAAAATGAAATTGACCGTATGAATGAAGACTTGCCTATGCTCAAAGACTTCATTTTACCTGCGGGCACTTTGGCATGTAGCTATGCACATCAAGCCCGTTCAGTATGCCGCCGTGCAGAACGTAGCCTGATGACTGTACATAGCCGCGACCAAAATATTCAAGCCACTTCATTACAATTACTCAATCGTTTATCCGATTGGTTATTTGTCGCTTCACGCACTTTGCAACGTGCCGAAGGTGGTAGTGAAGTACTTTGGCAAAAAAATATTAATGAGACCATTTGAAACGCTACTCATTCAATAGCATCTGTTTAAATAACCGCAGATCATTCCTCAAAAATGTTCTGCGTAAATGCCATTTAGAATTGTTCGATACATGAGGTGCATTACACCGCAAGATTAAAAGTTGAATGTTTCTACGATAAATTAACGCTCGTAAAAATATTTAACGCGTTTTGTGAATGGCGAAGTTTTTATTACACTATGTTGTAGTTCATTTAACGCTTTAAATTATCAGACTCTGTCGTAATAATAAAAACTCTGCAATGGAAAATCAGATATGAAAATTATCGGTCATCGTGGTGCACGTGGTGAAGCCCCTGAAAACACACTCGGTGGTTTTCAATACATTCATGACTTAGGCATTCGAGCCGTTGAATTCGACGTTCGCCAACTTAAAGATGGCGAACTGGTGATCATGCACGATGACAATTTTATCCGTACCACAGGTATCGATAAAAATCTTTATGAATGTACTCAGGCAGATTTAAACACTTATAATCAAGCCAATATCTGGATGGATTGGGAAAAACAAATCACCCCCACCTTAGTTCAAAGCTTAAATATTATGCAAGACTTCGAGCATATTGAAGTCGAAGTTAAAGCTGTTGAAACATTGCAACAAGCTGAAAGATTAATTATCGAACTACAAAAACAACTGAAAGGTTTTGAGCAAACTGCAGTAATTACCAGTTTTGACCTCAAAATTCATCAAGCCTTACAACAGCAACAATCCATCTTCAAACGTGGCTTATTGATTGAACAAGATATTAAACAACAAGCCATTGAACAGGCATTACAGCTTGGCTGCTGTCAAATTGGTTGGATGAATCAACTTGCAACAGATGACATTATTCAAGCCACACAAAATGCCCAACTCAACATTAGCGTGTGGACAGTCAATGATATTGAACGGGCAAAACATCTTCAAAGTTTAGGTATTGATGGTTTAATTACTGACTTTCCCAAAATGATGCTAGAACACTTATCCATATGACATCAAACAGATCCACTGATGTCATTTTTTTGCAATGCATGTGCTTTATTTTATGCTGATAAATGCTCACAAAACAATCTATCTCGATATAATGAGTAGTCAGCGTAAATAGGATAACGCTAAACAAAACAAAATCTTACTCTATGCTTCAAATATCATTTTTTAAGCCCTATCGTTGATCTCTAAATAAGCCGCATTAGTCTTCGATAAAATCAATCAAATCTACTTATTATTCTGTTACTGTTTAGTACAATACAACTGTAGAATAATGCTAGTGCATATTTATTCGCTCATGCTAATATGACGAAGTTTTAATCCCTATAAATTGTATTGAATTAACAAATTCATTTATACCTTACCTTTACAAGGTTCTAGGAGTGCTGTTGGAGATGAATGCTCCCCTACCCAAAGCCCCAATTAACTGGATTGCAGTATTTGCATTGGTACTTCTACCAATTGTGGCTGTAATCGCTATCCCTTTATATGCTTATCATCATGATTTTAGCTTAGGCGCATGGATCAGCTTATTTGTACTACTTGGTTTAAGTAGTTTAGGGATTACTGCGGGTTATCACCGTTTATGGGCGCATCGTGCCTATGAAGCGACCTTACCATTAAAAATCATTTTAATGCTTATGGGGACTTTTGCCGTTCAAAATAGTATTTTGTTCTGGGCTTCAGGTCATCGTACGCATCACCGTCATGTTGATGATATCGACCAAGATCCATATTCCATTAATAATGGCTTTTGGTATGCGCACATTGGATGGATGCTTCGTAACTATCCAGCAGCAGAATCAAATTATAAAAATGCACCAGATTTGTTAAATGACAAAGTGGTGATGTTCCAAGACAAATATTACATTCCTCTTGTTGTTGCCGTACATGTCGTAATTCTTACCACAGTCGGTTGGGCAGTAGGTGATATGTGGGGCGTATTATTATTGGGTGGTTTACTTCGCCTAATCTTAAGCCATCACGTGACTTTCTTCATTAATTCACTCTGCCACATGTGGGGCAAACGTCCTTATACTGACGAAAATACTGCACGTGACAACTTCTGGTTAGCCATTGCAACTTGGGGTGAGGGTTATCATAACTACCACCACATTTTCCAATATGACTACCGTAATGGTGTGAAATGGTGGCAGTACGACCCAACGAAATGGCTGATTTGGTCATGTTCAAAATTAGGTTTGGCCAAAAACTTACGTCGTATTCCAAGCTTTAATATTAAAAAAGCAGAATTGGCAATGCGCTTTAAATATGCTGAACAAGATTTGGCTGTGTATGGGCACAATGTCAATGAAGATATGGCCACTGCAAAACTGCGTATCGCACAGGAATATGAAGCGTTTACCCAAACATTAAATGACTGGGCAAAGCTGAAAGAACAAGAAATTCAAGCCAAGAAAGCATCTGTCGCTGAAAAAATTCAGCAAATGGATCACAAACTTAAAGTGGATTTCCAATTGGTTGAACAGCGTCTTGCACACCACCGTAATACGTTAAAAATCCTCATGCGCAGTGTTAAAAAGAATCCTATTTCTGAATAAGATACTGCTCCGATAAAGCCCCTTCTTGGGGCTTTTCTTTTATCTCAGCCATTTAAAATCATGTAAATAAGGGAGATGATCGTAGCTTTACGTTAATCTCTGAACATTGACCTCTGGTATGAGTTATCAAGTTGCAGATCATGCCGAAACTCACTGCTCCTCCACAGCTACAGGTGCAAAACTCTTTATTGTGGATTAATCCTGTTTTAATCGTGCATCTATATCAAGTATAGTGAATCCAACCCCCATTCAGTATTTTCCACTATGCAATTCAATCCCCGCTATCCTTTGCTCAATCCAAAGCTTTTTCATCAGCAAATGCCAGTTCCGCTAAAAGGGGCAAAGGCAGGTCATTTCAATGCTGCTTTGGCAGAGCAATTGCAATGGTCTGAAGCAGACAAACAGTCTTGGGTTGAAATCTGTAGCGGGCAGAAAACCTTTACTGAATTTAAACCACTTGCAATGGTCTATGCAGGACATCAGTTTGGGCAATGGGCAGGACAATTGGGTGATGGACGTGGCTTACTGATTGCTCAAATTTTAGACAAAAACAATCAAACCATTGACCTACATTTAAAAGGCGCGGGCTCGACCCCCTACTCACGTATGGGCGATGGTCGTGCAGTATTACGTTCCGTCATCCGTGAATATTTAGCGGGTCATGCACTGAATAGCTTAGGCGTAGCTTCGAGTAATGCGGTGGGTTTCACCTCGTCGGCGCAAGGCGTACAACGCGAAAAATTAGAACTTGGCGCAATGATGCTGCGTACTTCAGACTGCCATATTCGTCTAGGTCATTTTGAGTGGATTAATCAATATCAGCCTGAGCTATTAGCAGACTTTGTGCAGAAATGTATTGAATGGCATTATCCTGAATGCCTTGATGCTGAGCAGCCCATTTTAGCCTTTGCCACCAAAGTCATTCAGCGCACCGCAGTAATGATTGCAAAATGGCAATTGGTCGGTTTCGCCCACGGTGTGATGAATACCGATAATCTCAATATCACCGGTTCCACACTCGACTTCGGTCCTTATGGCTTTATGGAACGCTTCCGTCCCAACTGGATTAACAACCATTCAGACTACAATGCACGTTATACCTATCAGCAGCAGCCGAGCATTGGGCACTGGAATTTATGGACATGGCTCAATAATCTTATTCCGCTTGCCCCTGCGGAAAATAAAGAACAATTTAAAGAAGATTTAGCCCAATGTTTAGAGCATTTTGAAGCAACATTTTTAGAACATTATACACTTGGGCTATGCCAGAAAATGGGGCTACCAAGCTTCCATAAAGACAGTTTTGATTGCAGCATGGCTTTTCTTCGCATTCTGCAAGCAGAACAACTCGATTACACAGACAGTTTTATTCGTCTACAAAACAAGAGCTATACGGCCCTGCGTGATGATTGCTTAGATACCCGTCAGTTCGATACTTTTCTGAGCCAATATCAAAGCATTCGAACAGACCAAGCAACCGATGAGCTAGATGCGGAAATGTTTAAAGTGAATCCACAATACACTTTACGCAATCACATGCTACAAAAAGCCATTGAACTGGCGGAACGCAACGATTTCTCTGAAGTCGATCGCTTATTTAAGTTATTCAATACACCGTACACCAAACAAGAACATTTAGAACAAGCTTCAGATTTAGCCCCACTACCAAGTGACGTACCTGAAGTGATGGTGAGTTGTTCTTCATAAAATTAGCCTAACCTCAGCAGTAAAATTGTGGATAATTTAAACATTATCCACAATAGATAATTTTTAATGCAGAATGGATTGGATCAAAATATTAGAATGAAAAGAAAATACCTCTTCATTTTAGGCGGAATCTTTTTCATCTGCCTACTTTCAGCTTATGTACTTTATAATCGCTATGGTAAATATCTTCCCACATCCGCCAGTGAAGCCTCTTTTCCTCCACCACTTACGACAGAACAAATACACACCATTCGGAAAAATACTCAGATTGATATTATTCAAGTCTACAAAAGTCAGCGATACCTAGTTTTACAACATCAGAATAAAATCATTCGTCACTATCCAATCCGTTTAGGTTTTTCTCCTATTGGCCATAAGATTAAAGAAAGTGATGGGAAAACGCCTGAAGGTCGCTATGTCATTGATTGGCGAAATCCTAAGAGTGCTTTTTATAAATCACTTCACGTTTCATACCCAAATGCTAAAGATCAGCAAAATGCGCAACAGCTTGGTGTTTCCACAGGTGGAGACATTATGATTCATGGTTCTGCCACGACCAAACAAGTAAAGGCATTGCCAAACTTGATGCGTTATTTACCGCAAAAAGATTGGACTTGGGGATGTATTGCTGTACGTAATATTGATATGGATGAAATTTGGCAATTAGTGAACAATGGTACGGTGATTGTAATTCATCCATAATATATTTAACTTTTAATGTATTTATCTCATGGTATTTTCATTTTTTGAAGAAGAACAATTATGACGGCGTTGCATCAATATGTAGCAAAAATTGCCCTTACTTTCCCTGAAACCAATTGCAGTCAGCCTTTTGGAGAAGGCTGTGACGTTTATAAAGTCATGAATAAAGTTTTTATGCTGAGTTTTCATTTGGAAGGCAAAGCCGCAGTTAACTTAAAAGTCATTCCAGACAATGGCACGATGCTACGTGATATTTATCCGTATATTCACGCAGGCTGGCATATGAATAAGCAACATTGGATTTCAATTTATGAAGATGAAGGCTTAGATCCTGATTTAGTGTTTGATCTGATACAGAGTTCTTATGATTTAGTGGTATCAAAGCTGAATAAAGTACAAAGACAGCGAATTGCCGCGCTTAGAGCCATCACATAAATGATGAATCATAAAAAAGCTTTTAACATAGCGTCCTAAATTTAATATTCTCTAGAATTTACATAATATAATTTATAAGATTGTTTATTAAATACGAAATCCAATAGTTAAATTATCCTATTGAACAAAGTTCCCATACCTTAATAAGGTACAACAAACAACCAAATAAAAAGGACTCATGTTTGAGTCCTTTTTAAATTATTACCTACTCTTTAGGTCTTCTTCGCCTTTAGTATTTTAAATACACCAAACAATACTACAACCCACACAGGCAGCATCAAGACTGACAGCATAAAGCCCTGATTCCACATGATATACAAAATCATCAGCATGAACGCCAAAACAAAATAATTGCTAAATGGTGCAAATAACGCTGGAAACTTGGTTTGAATGCCCTGTTTTTTCATACTCTGTCTAAATTTAAGATGGATCAAACTGATCATCATCCAATTCAACACAGCGGCACTGACCACAATATAAATCAGATAACTGAGTGCTTTTTCAGGTAAGAAGTAATTCAACAATACGCAGCCAAAAATAAGCAAAGCTGAAAATAAAACAGCAGCTATTGGCGTACCGTGCTGGTTCACTTGCTGAAAGACTTGCGGTGCATTGCCCTGTTCTGCCAAACCTAACAACATGCGGCTATTGGCATACATCCCACTATTACAAACAGAAACCGATGCAGTCAGAATAATAAAATTGAGCAAATGTGCAGCCCAATCAATGCCCATTTGCTTAAAAATAAGCACAAATGGACTTTTATCTAAGCCACCCAAATCCAATTGATTCCAAGGCACCAAAGACAAAAGGATCGCCAGCGAGCAAATATAGAACAGGAAAACCCGAATCACCGTTTGATTGACTGCTTTTGGAATATTCTTTTCAGGATCTTCTGTTTCCGCAGCCGCCATACTGATCAGCTCAATACCACCAAAGGCAAACATCATAAAAGCCAGCATATAAAACAAGCCTTCAAAGCCGTGTGGGAAAAACCCGCCATGTGCCCACAAGTTAGTGATGGATGCGGTTGAATCGACATCAGCCGTCAGCAAGAGATAAACCCCGAAGATGATCATGGCGATAATCGCCACAACTTTAATCATCGACAGCCAAAACTCAGACTCTGCATACAGTTTGACATTGGCTAGATTGGCCAGTGTGATCACCACAAAGAACACCAGTACCGAGACCCACGCAGGAATATGTGGCCACCAGTAATTGACATATTTACCAATCGCGGTCAGCTCAGTCATCACCACCAAGATGTACAATACCCAGTAGTTCCAGCCCGTTAAGAAGCCTGAAAACCGTCCCCAATATTTAAAGGCAAAGTAGCTGAATGAACCCGTCACTGGCTCATGCACAATCATTTCACCGAGCTGACGCATAATTAAAAATGCAATCAAACCGCCAATCATATAACCCAAAATAATCGATGGGCCAGCAGACTCAATAATATGTGCTGAACCTAAAAACAGACCTGTACCAATTGCACCGCCCATGGCGATCAATTGGATATGGCGGTTCTTTAAACGGCGCTGAAGTTTAGGCATCTCGCTGCTCAAAACACATGCTCATCTAATAAAAAAATGAATTGTACCGCTTGCACAGGTGATCAACCAGTCTTGTGCTTTAAAATCGCCGATTGCTCAGCCGCATTTCACGGGTTGAATGTTTAACCTTGCGGCTTATATTTGAGCTGTACTAAAAAATATATATTTTCTCTACAAAATAAATCCATAAAAAAAGCAGATAAACTTTTGCTTATCCGCTTCTTCTTTCAATCAAAAAATTGAATTAATCTTCAGGATATTCAAAACGATAACCCACGCCATACACGGCCTGAATCCATTCATGACGGTTGCCTGTTTCAGCCGCATCCGAAATTTTACGGCGTAGGTTTTTAATATGACTATCAATCACCCGATCTGCCACATCAAAACTGTCAGGGTTAATATGATCTAATAACTGTGCACGTGAATAGACTTGTCCGACATGCTCTAAGAACAACTCAAGCAAACGGAATTCAGTCGGAGTTAAATTCAAGGTTTTTTGTTGATACCAAATACGTTGTTGCGCTTTATCCATACGGAATAAGCTATTTTGCTCAGGTTCAGCTTGACGGTCCAAACGACGCAACACAGCTTGTACACGAGCCACCAGTTCTTTCGGGCTAAACGGTTTACAAATGTAATCATCTGCACCCATATTAAGCCCCAATACACGGTCAATTTCTTCAGTCCGAGCAGTGACCATAATAATCGGTAAATCAGACTGTTCACGCACCTTACGGCAAATGGTTAAACCATCCATACGTGGCACCATTAAGTCCAAAATCATTAAGCTGGGTTTACGCTGCGTAAAGCTATCGTAGGCTTCCTGACCATCATGAAACATACTGACTTCAAAGCCTGCTGCTTCTAAATAATCTCGCACCAATTGTGCAAGTTCAACTTCATCTTCAACCAGCATGACATGTTTCATGAATCTTATTCCTTATGAGTTTAACTGTTTTGGAAAAGTCAGTTTGCAACGCAAACCACCTAATGGAGAATGTTCAAAACTCAATTTCCCACCCAATGCCTGCGCAATTTTACCAGATAATGCCAATCCTAAACCTGTACCCCCCGTACTGCGGGTACGTGAATCATCGACTCGATAGAAACGTTCACCTAAACGCGCCAATTGTTCATCCGTTAAGCCAAATGGACTATCATCAACAATCACACTCCAATGCGTTGCCGACTGCTCAGTATGCACACGAACCTCACCGCCTGCTTCGGTATAACGAATACTGTTGCCGAGTAAGTTGACCATAATTTGCTTAAAACGATCTATATCCAATTGTAAATTTGCACCTTCGCCTTGCACCGAAATCGATAAATGGGCTTGGGCAAATTTAGGTTTAAAGTTTTCAACTTCTTGTAGCACCACATTCCAAGGATTCACTTCCGCCAAATAACAGGTCAGTTGCTGTGCTTCGGCTTGAGCTAAGTCGGCCAAATCTTGCGTCAGTTTTTTCAAACTGGTGACTTGACGCAACATCGCTTCAAAATGTTCTGGAGTGGGTTTACGAATACCATCCTGCATCGCTTCAATTTGAGCTTGCAATACTGCCAATGGTGTTTTTAACTCATGTGAAGTATCGGCCACCCACTGACGACGTGAGCGTTCATGCTGATCTAGAATGACCGCCAATTGGTTAATTTCAGTGGATAAATCACCCAATTCATCATTACGATTAATTTTTACCTGATGCTGATAATGCCCTTTGGTCAATTCACGTGTTGCATTTAACAGTCGTTGAATGGGCTTTTTAAAATAGGTCGCCAACAATAAAGCAGCAATCAGACTGGTTAAAAAGGTCAAACCATAAACCAGCAATAAATAGCGCTTCTGGTTACTAAAGAAATTAATACTTAAAGCATCATCTTGGTCCAAGACAGGCTTTAAGCCTAAATAGCCAACCACCTTATTGTTGACCATAATTGGACGATAAGATACGGGAATATCCGAAGGTTCACCCACCACAAACTGTCGATTTGCATCATATAAGGACAGTCGAGAACTTAGACCCAAACGGTCAGGCATTGAAATAAATTGCTTTTTTTTGCTTTGACTAGGTGTTGAATCTGTTTGCGTCCCTTCATTTTTTTTATCAGGACGAAACATATTTTGATTAGAACTTAATGGAAATTCCAGTCCTTCAAAAGGTTGATATTCCGAAGGCAAATTCAACTCAATCATCTTGAGTTCTTCTTCATCAAGTATCGGTTTATGTTGTCCCGCCTTATCTAAATTAGGCGAAACATTCATTAAGGAATTGTCCTGAAAATAACGTTGCTGCAAAGCAATATCGTACTGACGGCGTAACCACCAACGCGATAAACGATCATAATCATCAGGTGCTGCCTTGCCTTCAATTTGAAGAATCTGTGCTTGAATGGCATTGCCCCAGTCATGATAGACCGTATAAACCCCTGCCAAATTACTAATGACATGGTCGAGCTTTTGCATTTCAACATCGGCCACATAGCGCGCAAAGTTTTTTTGCATGGTCCAATGCAAGACACCAAGACTCACCGTCGTAATCACTAAGGTTGTGAGTAATACGGTCAAAAATAAGCGTAGCGCAATTGGAACACGACGAATTTTCAAATGCAAAATCTCAAAATTTCTTCTCAATTGATTATTGTAACCAACACCATCCTAAAAAACTCTCCATTGTTTCTTCATCATTATTATCTATTCTTTAACTGATCAAAATTACATTATTTTTCATTGGAGCTAAAAACAATGAATTCCATGATAAAAATTGCTTTAGTGGGTACAAGTATTCTCAGTCTAGGTGCTTTAACCGCCTGCCAATCGAACCATAGCGTTAAAGATAACGACCATGCTCGCATGATGAAAGATCATCATCCTCAGCATGAACGCAAAATGACAGCTGAACAACGTGAACAGTTCAAACAAGCACGTCATGAACGTAAACAAGTATTTGAACAAATTCAAAAAGCCTGTGATAGCAAAGCAGCAGGGACAGCAGTACAAATTCAAGCGGGTGAAAAGACCCTTGACGGTACTTGCAGCATGACATTTAAACCGGCACATAAAGCGGGTCAGAAAATGCGTGAGGAGCAGCGTTCCATGAAAGATGAGCATCGTCCAATGCGCGGTGAAATGGGGAATGCTATGCATATGCAGCATGATGAACCTTTAACAGATGCGCGACGTGCTGAATTAACGCAGCAATTTGCTCAACGCTTAGCTGAACGCCAAGCAATACAACAAGCGATTGCTAAAGCGTGTCAAGGTCAAACACACGGCAAAGCGATTCAGATCAAAGTCGGTGTGCAAACCATCGATGGTCAATGTGAAATTCGCTTCCAACCTAAAGCCCCTGTTACGCCTTCCCCAGCACCAGTGAAATCAGCGCTATAAAGAGCTTACCAAGTTTAAAAAGGTGCATTTATGCGCCTTTTTTATTGGACATAAAAATTTACGTATTTGACTATTTATAACATCGAATAAAGGATAAAAGCATTTACACTCAACATACTTAGCAATTTCAAGCTAAAAATCTTTGACTTTACAGTCACCAAGAAAAAGCATGGAAAAGCTTGTACCAAGCGGGAAGATGTTGCACGATTGAGCCATAGAAATACGTGTCATAGAAGGCACGTTCCAATGTTTATTAGGATTATAAGCTGGTTAAACCAGTATTGAGGAAACCGATATGCCACAATACAAAGCGCCCTTACGTGATATGCAATTCGTACTGCATGAGCTATTAAATGCAGAAGAACACTATTCTAAATTGCCTGCATTTCAGGAAACCGTAAGCCGTGAATTGGTTGACCAATATTTAGAAGCTGCTGCTGACTTCTGTGAAAACGAATTGTCTCCAATCAACCAAAGCGGCGACCGCGAAGGTTGTACTTGGAATGATGGCGTTGTAACCACACCAACAGGCTTTAAAGAAGCGTATCAAAAATATATCGAACTAGGCTTCCCGTCTCTTTCTGCTGAAGAGCAATACGGCGGTCAAGCTTTACCTGTTTCTTTAGGTAACGTGATTTCAGAAATGGTCGGTACTGCGAACTGGGCATGGGGTATGTACCCGGGTCTTTCTCACGGTGCAGTTCGTACTTTAGAACATCACGGTTCAGCTGAACAAAAAGATGCTTACTTACCAAACCTTGTTTCAGGTGTTTGGACAGGCACGATGTGCTTAACAGAATCTCACGCTGGTTCTGACTTGGGTATTATCCGCACTAAAGCTGAGCCACAAGCTGACGGTAGCTATGCAATCACTGGTGAGAAAATCTTTATCTCAGCGGGTGAACATGACATGGCTGAGAACATTGTTCACATCGTACTTGCTCGTCTTCCTGGCGCACCAAAAGGCACCAAAGGTATTTCGTTATTCATCGTACCGAAGTTTAACTTAAACGCAGACGGTACTGTGGGTGAGCGTAATGCTGTACGTTGTGGTTCAATCGAACACAAAATGGGTATTCATGGTAACTCAACCTGCGTGATCAACTTTGACAACGCAAAAGGTTTCTTGATTGGACCTGAAAACCGCGGCTTAAACTGCATGTTCACTTTCATGAACACGGCGCGTATTGGTACTGCAATTCAAGGTTTATCTGCATCTGAAGGTTCATTCCAAGGTGCTCTTACTTATGCGAAAGACCGTTTGGCAATGCGTTCACTTTCAGGTGTAAAAGCGCCAGAAAAAGAAGCTGATCCAATTATTGTTCACCCTGCTGTACGTAACATGCTTTTAACTCAAAAAGCATTTGCTGAAGGTGGTCGTGCACTGGTTTACTTATTGTCTCTACATGCGGACGTGGTTGAGCAAGGTGCGACAGAAGAAGAACGTAAATCTTCTGACAACATTTTGTCACTCCTCACGCCAATTGCAAAAGCATTCTTGACTGAAACAGGTTCTGAGTCTGCAAAACACGGCGTTCAAGTATTTGGTGGTCACGGCTTTATTTCAGAGCATGGTATGGAACAAATCGTACGTGATACACGTATTGCTTGCTTGTACGAAGGTACAACTGAAATTCAAGCACTTGATTTGTTAGGTCGTAAAGTGTTGGGTACTCAAGGTGCAATGTTGAAAGACTTCACTAAGATCATCCACAAATTCTGCGACGCAAACAAAGACAATTCAGGAATGAAAGAGTTTGTTGAACCCCTTGCTGCTCTAAATAAAGAGTGGGGTGATTTGACTATGCAGATTGGTATGCGTGCAATGCAAAACCCAGATGAAGTGGGTGCTGCTGCGGTAGACTTCCTGTACTTCTCTGGTTATGTCACTCTTGCTTACCTATGGGCGCGTATGGCACTTGTAGCACAAGAAACACTGGCTGCAGGTACAACTGACGTTGACTTCTATAACGCGAAAGTGACTACTGCACGTTTCTACTTCAAGAAAATCCTACCACGCGTTCGCTCACACGTTGACGTGATTGCTGGTGGTTTAGAACCATTGATGTCTTTAGATGCTGAACATTTCGCTTTCTAATAAAACATTGTAAAAAACTGTACTCATGAGTACAGAAATAGAGAAAGGACGGTCATAGCTTTGGCGGTCCTTTTTCTTTATAAATACACATAAATGTTACCCCTTAGTCGTCTAACATGCTCGAAATCCCTTGCTTAGACTGACTAATACCCAAATTTAAACAAAAACAGGTGTCCGAATCATGCCAATCTATAATGCGCCACTTGCTGATATGAAATTCATCCTTAACGATGTATTCAATGCAGAGCAATTCTGGCAAGCCAATGAAAATCTTGCACACATCGATGCTGCGACAGCAGAAGCTATTCTTGAAGAAATGGCTAAATTTGCGCAAAACGTGACTTTACCTATCAACCGTACTGGTGATGAAGAAGGTGCAACATTTAGTAATGGCAATGTGACGACTCCTGCTGGCTTTAAAGAAGCATTCAAACAATATGCTGAAGGTGGTTGGATTGGTTTAGGCGCTGACGAAGAATGGGGCGGTCAGGCAATGCCAAAAATGCTGACTGTTCTTTCTGATGAAATGTTATTCGCGACCAACCCATCATTCATGCTCTACCCGCTTCTTTCTGTTGGTGCGGGTATGGCGTTAAACAGCTATGCATCACAAGAGCAAAAAGAAACTTATTTACCAAAAATCTATTCTGGTGAATGGTCAGGCACCATGTGCTTAACTGAACCGCATGCGGGTACAGATTTAGGCATTATCAAAACTAAAGCTGAGCGTAACGAAGACGGTACCTATAACATCACTGGGACTAAAATCTTTATTACTGGTGGCGACCACGACCTAGCTGAAAACATCATTCACTTGGTTCTAGCGAAAACCCCTGATGCGCCTGCAGGTTCACGCGGTATTTCATTGTTCATCGTGCCTAAATTCATGGTCAATGAAGATGGTTCTATCGGTGAACGTAATACGGCAGGTCCGGGTTCAATCGAACACAAGATGGGTATCAAAGCCTCTGCAACATGTGTCATGAACTTTGATGCAGCTAAAGGTTATTTGGTCGGCAAAGAAAACGAAGGCTTAGCGGCGATGTTCGTGATGATGAACTACGAACGTTTATCAATGGGTATTCAAGGTCTAGGTGCTTCTGAATATGCTTACCAAAATGCAGCACAATATGCGACTGACCGTTTACAGGGTCGTAGCGCATCTGGCGTTCAATCGCCTGCTAAACCTGCGGACAGCATTTTAGTTCACGGTGATGTTCGTCGTATGTTGCTTAATGCACGTGCCAATAATGAAGCATCTCGCGCATTTGCAGTTTACGTGGGTCAGCAACTGGATATCACTAAATTCTCAACCGATCCTGAAGCAATTAAAGCGGCAAATAACCGTGTTGCCCTACTTACTCCAATTGCCAAAGCGTATTTAACCGATACAGCGTTTAATGCGGTGATTGATTCGCAAATGGTGTTTGGCGGTCATGGTTATATCCGTGAATGGGGTATGGAACAATGCGTACGTGATTTACGTATTGCACAAATTTACGAAGGCACCAATGGTGTTCAATCGCAAGATTTAATTGGTCGTAAAACCATTAAATGTAATGGTTTATTCATTGCAGAATATATCTCTGAGATTCGTGACTTTGCCAACAGTTTAGACGCTGAATTAAACTTCATTAAAGATGCCACACTAGATGCTGCAACTGAAATTGAAGCAGTGACTCAGTATGTAATTGAAGCTGCAAGTGAAAATATAGAATTCCCGAACTCTGCGGCTGTTGATTATCTTCATGCAGTGGGTCTTTTAAGTTTCTCGTATATGTTTGCAAAAATTGCCAATGCAGCACAAGCGAAAGATGGCGAGTTTTATCAAAATAAATTGGCGCTGGCTCAATACTTCGTACAACGCATTTTGCCAGAGCTTGAACTTCGTATTACTAAAGTAAAAGCAGGTTCAGAAGTAATTATGAACTTTAGCGAAGACTACTTTACCACTCAAGCTTAATTTTCCGAACTAAGCTGTAAAAAAACGCCTGCATTGTCAGGCGTTTTTTATTTTGGATGATCTTTTTTATTTTGGATAATATGTTCGAATTGTCTCAGACATTTCAGGATGATGCTTTTCTAAAGCATGTGCAACATTTTCAGCATCTACTTTTGAACGATTCTGACTGACTTTAAATTTTCCTATAATCGAAGAAATTTCAATTTCGATTGCTACAATTTTCTCAAGTTGTTCTTCAATAAAATCATTCGGGGCATCCCCCATTTTCCAAGGAATATCCTGTGATGCTTCATGAGTACGCGTTAAACGCGCCAATATTCCACGTAAATATTTTGGATCCTCTATTTTTTGGATACTTCCTGTGACATGCACCACACGATAATTCCAAGTCGGAACAACGCGATGATGCTCTTGTTTACCCGCATACCAATTCGGAGAAATATAAGCCTGCTCTGCCTGAAAAATTACATACGCGGATACCGGTTGATTTAAAATTTCACACAATGGATTTTCTTTTGCAATATGCCCTTTAAGTACACCCAACTCACCTTGAGTTGAATCTAACTCTAGTGGAATATGATTCGCTTCGATTTTTCCATCATGGGTGACAATCACACTCGCCAATGGATGTTGTTCAATTAAATCGAAAAGTTCTGGAAGATTTTCCTGTTTAAAATGCGTGGGTAAATACATTTATTATTCTCAAAAAGTAAATATCGCTAAATTCTAAAATCAATACTGCACATGAGTCATTGTAAAATACTATTCTCTATTGGTCTTTATATGCGACTAGACTAAGCAAACAGCGATAAAGCATGAGCGACAACCCTTTCATTCAAACAGAAAATTGAATCAATAATTTTTGATTTATCTTTCATGTGCATGAAATTTGCATAGTATTTAATAAATCTCAGTTTTTATAAAATAAGGAGGAAAAAATGTCTGAACGAAATCCCAAAGTTGAAAAAATTGAAGCCCTCCTCGATAAACTAGGCAATTTAGCCGTTGAAACCTTTCACTATGTCGCGCTATTTATTATTGGCTGTATGGTGGCTTGGTCTGCGGTACATACCGTAATTGATATTTTAACCGTCAAACAATACGCAACGATTGATGATATTTTATTGTTATTTATCTATTTAGAATTAGGCGCAATGGTCGGAATTTATTTTAAAACCAATCATATGCCAGTGCGCTTTCTAATTTATGTTGCAATTACAGCACTAACCCGTCTGCTCATTTCCGATATTCAACATGACCATAAAGCAGATATGGATCTGATCATTATCACTGGTTCTATTCTTATTTTGGCTTTTTCAATTTGGATTGTACGTTTTGCATCTTGGAATTATCCATCCGTAATTCGTGACAAGCACAGTGAAAAACCGCTACCTGAAGGTAAAACACCTCGTCCACAAGATGATGAATTAGCTTAAAAACATCATGCTTTTTCAATCCCCCTTTTACCCAAAGGGAGATTGAATAAAGTTTAAAATATTGCTTTAAACCAAACACAAATTCGGATTGAGTAAGAATTCTTTTATCCAAACACCGTGCTAAAAAATATTTTATCGATTCGGCACCAACACATAGCGACCATGTTCATAAATCCAATACATTCCTGTAGGCGGTGCGGGTAAACCTAAACGACGCCAATCGGTAATTAAAATCGAGTTTGAACTTTCAATCCGTGCCGTATTCGGGTCACCATTCACCCAGCTATAACTTTGCGAGTTCTGCGTAATGGTCGTTGGTGCATGGTATTGAATACTCACCCCATTTTGGATTGGTGGATAGCCACCATGTGGCGGATGTGATGGATAAGACGGTGTTGGTCGACTTGGATAATGAGGTCGATGTTGTGGGTAACTATTTTGCGGATAGTTGTTTTGTGGGTAATGGTTTTGTGGATAATTCGGTCGATTTGATGGATAGCTATTTTGTGGGTAACTCGGTCGATGTTGATGCTTACTGGTATCGACACCTTGATAATTTGACCAACGGTTTTCCGCTTGAGTCATTGCTGAAGCCCCAAGAAGCACCATGCCACCCAGAGCACAAAGAATTGCTACTTTCATAAGAGACTCCCAATATCGTTGATACAACCCATTCTAGTCTCTAGTTTAGGATAAAGAATGAATAAAAAACCATCTAATGCAACGTTTTGTAAACCAAATATTTGAATCATTTCATGCGTTCATGCAACTAAGCATGCCCGATGTTTATGCTAAGATATTCTTTTTTGTTACTGGATCAAGCAGAGTGTCTGATTTAAGTTTTGACCGCCTACATCAATTCTTTTGTAAAGTGCCGAGTATACAAGAAGCATTGATTGATGCTTCTGGTTCAGATGGTCAACATGCATGGTGGTTTAAATTTCAAATTAATGTAGAGCACCCTCTAGCATGGCAAACCGTGCAAGAATTGGGGCATGTGCTGAATTACATTTCAAAGAATGAACGCCTGCCAACGCAGTTTCTACCTGTTTCACCACCGCCCTACATGAATGGTGAAGCAAAAGACTTTTTAGCTTGGGTGATTCAATGTAATCATCCTGACTTTCCACCCGATGTGGTGTGCGATTGGCTAGAAGCACGCTTACCGCAACCCGTTGAAGATGAAAGTCAGTGGAAAATTAAAACTGATTTATCTGAACTGGATAAAATAAAAGATGCCGATTTGGATAAGTTAGTTCCACCCAATCCACAATAATATTTTGAGTAAAAAAAGCGCTTAATGCGCTTTTTTATCTTTAACAAATTCAATTTCCCTCTTGTGCCATATACAGCTCATCTTTAAAAAAGAGGGACTTTCATCCTTCCTTATTAATACTTAAATAAGATCGCTCCTCCCTTTCTCAAAGGGAGGTTGGGAGGGATTTAAAAAATTTGGAACGATTTCCTAAAAAGTCGATACCCCACTCCATTCCATAAAGCGGTAAATCGCATATTTCAATTTCGACTCATCCGCATAAGTGCTGTAATCAACACTCATATTTTTGCCTTCTAAGTTCGACCAAGCGGTATTAAAATATTGATTGGCATCGATAAAGACCTGCGCTTGTGATGTCCCGACCACACGTAAATCAGTTTCCAAATTATAATTTTTGATGTTCCGTGCGGTGAAATTTGCTGAACCTAAAATCAGTTCGGCATGTTGTGCATTGTGTTTCACAATCATCTTGCTATGACACTGCTCACCTTGTGTCTTACACCAACGTACAGAGACACCCGCATCATTGAGTTCAGATGCCACTTGGCGGTTAGGAATACCATTTTTTGGGCGGCCAAAAGCATCTTTATTCGGGTCAAGTAATACGCGCAGTTTCACGCCACGTTGATGTGCAGTAATTAATGATTTGATAATATCCCGTTCCGATAAATAGAACATGGCTAAATCAATTTGCTCTTGCGGCTTAGCCGTTTCAATCAATTTTAATGTTTCATCATAAATCGCTTTTTCAGTCAGCACCTGAACTTGAGGCAAAGATTGCTCAGCCTCGAACTCACCCACAATCACCATCGGAATATCACCTTTTGACATTCTGCCTACAGCCTGTTCAGTCTTTAACACATCAATTGCAGTATTGCCCGAAACCAGCAATGCCACGTTAGAATGACGTGAACTGCCATCGTGCGGGTTAGCAGAGGTCACTAAAGTTTTCCAACCTTGAGCAGTATCGACCACCAAAGTTTTACGATGATTGGCTCTAAAATTAAATAAGTTGAAATAACTTCTTAATGTGATTTTTTCTTTACCAAATGGATTAGGCAACCAGCCCTTTTCGGGATTATTGCCTGCATCTTGACAACAGATATACCAAATACCTGACCAGAGTGGATTGGATGCACGTAGCGGCGTTAAATTCGTTTCAATCACATCAATACCGGCTGCACGTAACTGACGATAATGCTCGGGTGCAACACCGCCATAAACTGAATTAATCGGGTCTGTAATCACCTTAATTTCAATATTCGGTTGCACACGACGTTTTAAAATTAAAGTATCGGTGAGTTGCTGAGCAAGTGTACGGTGCACCACACCAGACTCGCCAACCTCTTTATTGAATAAGAACATATCCAGCACAATGGTGGTTTGTGCCTCATCAATCATTTTTAACATTTGATCAAAAATATGATGCTCTTGTTGTTGTTTGCCCTGCACATCAATATAGGTTTGATCAGCAATAAACTTCACTTCGGCATGGCGCAACTTACCGGTAAAATCCAAACCCTCGGGTAAGGGCTTATAGGTATGATAAATCGCTGATGAGAGATAGCCCAAAGCCAATAAGCTGACCATTACGCTGACATAACGACGGCGTGACCAATTCAATTTTTGATGAATTCGTTGAAAAATACGCATAACAAAAAACCTAGTCCAATCGCATCAGACTAGGTTTTATAGTTTGATTTTTCAAGAGGTTTTCTGTGAATTAAGCTTCAGTCCTAAGCTGTTTTATGGCTTGAACTTAGAAACCGAACTCTAAGCCCACTGTAAAGTTACGTCCGACTTGCGGAATATTTGACAAGAATGACGCATGTGAATAAACCTGATCATCTAACAGGTTATTGGCTTTGAAATACACACGATAATCATTGTTTTTCGCGTATTGCCCTGCATAAGATACACCTAGATTGACCATATTATAGCCATCGGTTTCATGTTCATAACTGGCAATTTTGTCCTGATTAAACACATGATAATACTCAGCCAAACCCGACCAATGGTCATCAAAACCAGCATCGACTTTCGTTCCGACCCGACCTGCAGGAACACGTGGTGCATTGTCGCTTTCAATTTTGCCACGGACATAATCACCAAACACACTCAGTTTATACACATCGCTTAAAGCATAAGAGGCTTGTGCTTCTGCGCCATAAAATTTGGCTTTGTCTTGGGTGTAATCAACTAAACGAAAATCTTTGTAGGATGCTGTGGTATTGGCATAAATATAATTATCAAACCAATTATGATAAACATGCACATGGTAATCCAACTTATCTTGCTCATAATGCAAACCAAGCTCGATATTATTGGATTTTTCTGCGCTTAAATTTTCATTGCCACGTTCATAGGTATTGGTCGCAAAATGCTTGCCATTAGCATACAGTTCTTGCGCCAAAGGTAAACGCTCTTGATGGGAACCAACCAAAGACAATTTATAACTTGGTGCAAACTGCCAGTTCACAGCACCTGAATAAGAGAAGCCATAATCATCAAAATCTTTTTGATTAGAATCAATTTCAATTTTTTGCTGATCTAAACGTGCAGCCAATTCAACATGCACATCATTAAATTGTTTATGTTCTAAAGCAAAGAGACTCCATTTTTGTGTTTTGCTTGGATTCAATAAAGATTCTTCACCAGTAATATCCAGTTTTTGCTGATTATATTGCGTTCCAATTACCCCTTCCCAATTGGCAATTGGATTGTGTACCAATTCTAAACGTGCATCATAGCCCTGACTTTTAAAGCTGGTTGCCACCGTATTTTCTTCCAGTTCGTCATGTTTATAGTCGGTATAACTGGCATGAGCACGTAATTTTTCAAAGCCGGCAAAAGGGTTATTCAATTCAGTGCGGAAATCATAACGTTCCGATTTAAGGTCAACCCAAGGGCCAGCAGCATGCTCATCTTCATCATGGGTGTGCCCTGTATGACTGCCACAATGCAAATTATTGTCATGTGGATGACAGTCTTCATATTCATGACTATGCCCCGGCAAACCATACTGATCCTGACGGTTACTATATGAAATACCGCTAAAGCCACGATCATAAATCCAAGATAAACCGACATTGACGGTATCACTTTGAGCAAAAGTATTACCGACACGACGTTCTTTTTCTAATTCGCCATCATGGTCATGAAAATAATTCGGTGCAATATAACTGTTCGCATCTCGGGTCGAACCTTCTACCCGTAGTGCAACTTGATTGCCTAAAGCCACAGTTGCACCTGCACTGGCGAGTTTTTCATCACTACCTGAGTTATAACGAATCCCCACCTGTCCCTCGATGCCTTTTTCTGGCATTTGGGTGGGAATTTTATTGTCCGTCACATTGACCAAGCCACCCACTGTGCCTGCGCTATACAGTAAGGTCGATGGACCACGGATAATTTCCACTTGCTTGGCTAAAATCGGGTCTACCGTCACCGCATGGTCAGGGGATAGTGTAGAAACATCGGCTGTTTCCGAGGCATGCTGTAGGACTTTGACCCGCGGCCCATCTTGCCCACGAATCACTGGACGGCTAGAACCTGAGCCATATTGGTTAGAATATACGCCCAGTTCATCTGCAAGTGCATCACCAATGGTCGCTCCACGTTCAGCCAAAGCCTGATGCTCTACGACATGATCTGCCACTGCAAAATCGGCAGCCGATTGTACCAAGGGATGTGCTTTTAATTGGATGGTTTCTAATTGTTGGTTTTGAAGATGATCATCCGCAAAAACGACAGGCGTAATGACTGCAAAGATAGACAGTGTAATTAAATTCTTATGAAAGGACATGTGCAGGCTCAAAGCGACAAAATCTGAATAATGTTATAATATAACATTTCATCTTTTTTGCAATAAAAAACATTTCTTTTAAACAGCTTCGGCTAGACTGTGTTTCTACCATTAAATCATCATTGAATTTTAAAGATTTTTAGATGCCTTTTACCATATCGCATGCTGTACTCGCACCGCCTATTTCCAAGTTAACAGGTCATGCACTGCCTGTTGCTGCACTTGCTATTGGTTGTATGGTGCCTGATTTATACCGCTTATTTACCCAAGAAAATTCCAATACCACCCATTTATGGACATCAATTATTCACCCCGACTTATGGATTGGCTTGGGTTTTTGTCTACTTTGGTATCTAATTTATCGCCCTGTGATTTACCGTTTGAGTGGCATTCAACATCCATTACATATTGAGAGTTTCAAATCAGCCATTCAATTTTTAATTGGGGTCATTGCTGCAGTGCTTGTCGGCACAGCAACACATATTATTTGGGATGGTTTAACCCATGTCGATTTTAGAACCTTTGCCTTTAAAGACGTTCTAAGTCAAAACCTGACCTTGTTTCATCATCAATATCCTGTGCATCGCATCTTACAAATTGGTAGCTCGATTGTAGTTTTACCCATTTTACTTTACATGTGCCTACAATATTACCGACAACATCAGCAACACCACCCAATTAGCCCAAAGATTAAACGCTTTGCTGCCTTGCTCTTACTGACATCTTTCGCTGTTGGCTGTTTTTCTGCTTGGGATTATGCGCGCTATTTTTCCACAGAAATCTGGCAGGCAGATCTGTACTTTTTTGTCGGTAAATCCATCAATGAATTTACCCAAGGGGCTTTATCCGTATTTACCTTAGGTAGCCTATTGTTCTTATTTTTTGATCGCGATCATCGACTGGGTTAATCCGCTAAAGTGAAATGATTCAGCAATTTTCAGTGATTTGGCGTTGTTTTTAGATCTACTTCTTGTGACACCCTGCCCAAAGAGGCATAATTCAACATTCAAAGGCGGTACGCTGTTTACGTATACGCTTGCCTTAACCCATATAGTTGGATTTTTTACGCTATGATGCGAACTCATTACTGCGGTACTTTAACCGAATCTCAAATTGACCAAACCGTTACATTATGCGGTTGGGTACATCGTCGTCGTGACCACGGTGGTGTCATTTTCCTTGACATGCGTGACCGTGATGGTCTTGTGCAAGTGGTGATTGACCCTGATACACCTGAAGCGTTCTCAACTGCTGACAAAGCACGTTCTGAATTCGTACTTAAAATTACAGGTCGTGTACGTCGTCGTTATGAAGGCACAGAAAATGCCAACATGGTGAGTGGCCAAATCGAAGTTCTAGCTAAAGACATCGAAGTTCTTGCTGCTTCTGAAACACCGCCATTCCCATTGAATGATGAAAATACCAATATTTCTGAAGAAGTTCGTTTGAAATATCGCTTCCTTGATATTCGTCGTCCTGAAATGCTTGATCGTTTACGTTTCCGTTCTAAATTGACTAACCTTATTCGTAACTATTTCGAAGAAAATGGTTTCTTAGACGTTGAAACACCTATTTTGACCCGTGCAACGCCTGAAGGCGCACGTGACTATTTAGTGCCAAGTCGTGTATCGAACGGTAGCTTCTATGCCCTTCCACAATCACCACAGTTGTTTAAACAATTGTTGATGGTTGGCGGTATTGACCGTTACTACCAAATTGCTAAATGTTTCCGTGACGAAGACTTACGTGCCGATCGTCAGCCAGAATTCACCCAGATCGACGTTGAAACATCGTTCATGAGTGACGATGACATCATGGATTTGATGGAAGTTTTAACCATTAAGATGTTCAAAGAACTGCTTAATGTTGACTTCGGAAAATTCCAACGTATGACTTATGCAGATGCGATGCGTGATTATGCATCTGACAAACCAGATATGCGTATTCCTTTGAAATTGGTTGACGTTGCAGACATGATGCAAGACGTTGAGTTCAAAGTATTCGCAGGCCCAGCTAAAGATCCTAAAGGTCGTATTGTTGCACTTCGTGTACCGGGCGCAGGTTCACTGCCACGTAGCCAAATTGATGAATATACTAAATTTGTCGGTATCTACGGTGCCAAAGGTTTGGCTTATATTAAAGTCAATGAACTTGAAAAAGGCATCGAAGGTCTTCAATCACCAATCGTTAAATTCATCGAGCCAATCGTGCTTGATTTGTTGAAACGTGTTGGCGCTGAAAATGGCGACATCGTATTCTTCGGTGCAGACAAAGCCAAAGTTGTAAATGATGCGATGGGTGCGTTACGTATCAAAGTCGGTCATGACATGAAATTAGCGACTTGCGAGTGGGCACCACTTTGGGTTGTTGACTTCCCAATGTTTGAAGAAACAGATGATGGTAAATGGACGTCTGTACATCACCCATTCACGCTACCAAAATCGAGCGTTGAAGAAGTGAAGAACAATCCAGGTCAAGCCTTATCTGTCGCTTACGACATGGTATTGAACGGCACTGAAGTAGGTGGTGGTTCACTGCGTATTTATACTTTAGAAATGCAACAAGCCATTTTTGAAGCTTTAGGTATTGATGCTGAAGAAGCGGAAGAGAAATTTAGCTTCCTACTCAATGCATTACGTTACGGTGCGCCTCCGCACGGTGGTTTGGCATTCGGTCTTGACCGTCTTGTGATGTTAATGACAGGTGCTTCATCTATTCGTGAAGTAATTGCCTTCCCGAAAACCAAGACTGCGGAATGTCCTTTAACTCAAGCACCTGCGCCAGTTGAAGCGAATCAGCTACGTGACTTAGGTATTCGTTTACGCGAAAAACCAAAAGCTGAGGTTAAAGCAGAAGCTTAATCCTTTAAATTCAGTGCTAAAAGACCCTGCTCATGCAGGGTTTTTTATTGCATTGAGATCAGGTCTTGAGAATGGCATAATAGCGACCTATTTTCTCCTTTGGTGTGAGCTAAACCTTATGGCTATGCGTCCTGCTGTCCGTCGTCGTGCACTTGTATTAATGGTATTCGCTATCGCTCAGTGGTTATTTATGCGTTACATTCTAGCCAATGGTTTATTTAATATTGATACCAATCAACGTATTCTTTATTTTTGTGTCAGTAGCTTAGGTGGTGCCTTACTCATTTTTGTGAGTTTGATTTATATGGTCTTAAAAGGTAATGCCGATAAACCTGAGTAATTTTTCTCTATCGCCACTAGGTTGACCTTATCTTATTGCCTAGTGGTTGTATTTCATTTCTTATTTTGTTCTCAAGACTTTTAACCTCATTTTCTATACTTTAGAAATGGCGCAGCCGCATTCATGCGATAAAACTCTTTCCAGAATTATTCTTTTTATAATGATATTAACTATAAATGAGTTGCGCTGTTATGTATCTTTTGTTCAAAATAGTGGCTTTACTCCCTCTTTCTCTCTTGCAGTTAATCGCCTCTTGGATTGCTATTTTACTCAATAGTTACAACTCATCCATGAAACGAATTACCCGTATTAATCTGCAATTGGCCTACCCAGATTTAAGCACACAGCAGCAAAAAATATTCATCAAAAATAGCTTAAAAAGCCAATGTATGACCTATGTTGAGTCAATTAAATGTTGGGGGATGCCGCCCGAATATAATTTAGCTTTATTAAAAAATATTTATGGTGAACAGCACTTTACTGAAGCCTTAGCCAATAAAAAAGGTGTGATTGTGGTGATTGCACATTTTGGCTGTTGGGAGCTTTTAAATGCATGGCTAAATTTATATAGCTCACCGATGATTATGTACAAGCCTAATAAAAACAAAGGCATTGATCGCTTTATGTTGGAAGCACGGCAACGACTAAATGCCACCCTCGTTCCAACCGATGAAAATGGTGTGCGTTCAATTTTTAAGCACCTCAAACAAGGTGGCTTGACGGTAATATTACCCGACCATCTGCCTAAAGAATCTGGTGGAATTTATTCCAATTTTTTTGGACAAAAAACACTATCAACAACATTGGTATCAAAATTAGCCAGTAAAACACAATGTAATGTGATTGGACTCAGTTGTATTCGTGATGAAGTTTCTGGTTTTAATATTCATTGTTCACGACTTTCTGATAATATTTTATCCAAAGATTTACAAACTTCCGTGGATAGCCTCAATCAAAATTTAGAAGCGATGATTAATATCGCTCCTGAACAGTATTTATGGTCTTATAAGCGTTTTCGCAAAGTTGAAGGGCAAGAGAATATTTATAAAAAAATCTAAAATCATTATTATTTTAGATTTTTTATCATCGCAACTTAATTCCGTTGCGATGATATTAAATAGCTTATGGGAATATTTTATTCACCCAATACTTTAAAAAAGTATAATATTTAACAGGATAGTAAATAAAGACGCCTTTTTTCTTATAATAATATTTTAAAATTAAGCGATTAATTTTATGCTCAGCATCAATATAAACTTTCTCATTCTTATATGGTGCTATCACTTTTTTCATTTCAAGCGCCATTTGCAAACCATTCTGCGAAAAACTTTCATCATGAATACGGTATTGACACAATACCGTCGGAATATATACCAGTTTTTTCTGATCTTTAGTAAGTTTTAACAACATAGACCAATCTTCGATTTTAAGATTTTCATCATATCCCCCAGCCTCACGGATTACATCTAAGTGAAACATCTGGGTTAAAGTCGGCAAATCATGATGATTTAAAATAATATCGTTAAAACTATATTCTGTTTTTTCAGAAATACGCTGCTCCGTAATTTGATTATTTTTATCAATTAACTCTATAGCAGCAAAAACACCTGCAACACTTGGATTTGATTCAAGATATTCAACTTCTATCTGCGTTTTCTGCGGCAACATCCTATCATCAGAGGCAATAATACTGACATATTTACCCTTACATAATTGTAAGGCTTCATTTAATGTCGCACATAACCCCTTATTCGCCCGTGTATTAAAATAGACATATTCAAAACGTGCTTTGCACTGTTCCAACATCTCCTCAATTTTAGCAACTGATTGATCTTTAGAACCATCATCAATTACAATTAACTCGATATTTGCATAAGTTTGATCAAGGATACTTTGAATACTATCTTGAATATAAGTTTGATGATTATAACAAGGAATGATGACTGAAACTAAAGGAAGCCTATTTTTCATAATACTCTACTATATTCAGATAGATATACATTCTACAAAATCTTAATTTATTTTTAAAACTTAAATCTTGCAATTTATTATACAAAATAGATTTTAAACATTTTTTTAAAATACTCGCCCAAACTTTTTTATTTGGCAAATCAGCACGCCATTTTTTTAATATATGGTAAATATATCTAACCTCATCAAAAAGTACCTGATTATAGTTAAAAACCACCTCTTCCTTCTTACAAATTTCTTCAAAAATTAATGCATTTTCTAAAACAAAAACATAATTTTTATTAATTTTTCTGGTAACGGAATTAGCATTAAATTTATATAGATAAATGGCATCGCTTAACTTTATTTTATCAGCATAATAAAAAGATAGCTTTGTTACGACTTCATCATTATTTACAAAATTTTGATTATTTTCTTTTAAATAACGATCACTTGCTTTAATAAAAATATCTTTCCTATAAACACCTAAACCATGAGCTCCCCATCGACCAATGCAATTTATAAAAACATCCTTTCCATCAATTATTTTTTCATGGGTAAAATAATCAAATTTTTTAAAATTTTCATTTGTTGCATCTATAGCTGCATGCAAATCAAAAAGAACAATATCAATTTCAGGATATTCAAATTCTTTCATCGCTTTTTCAACTGTGTCTAAATGAAATTCATCATCACAATCTAAAAAGGTAATAAAATCACCTTTAGCCTGATTCAGCCCCATTTTTCTTGCAGCTAAAGCACCAGCATTTTCTTGATAAAAATATTTAATATAAGAATACTTTTGAACATATGTATGAATGATTGATGAGGTCTGATCAATAGATCCATCATCAACAATGATCACTTCGATATTTTCATATGTTTGATTTACTAAACAATCCAAACATTGACGAACATTATTTTCTTCATTATATGCCGCAACAATGATACTACATAATGGATTTAACATATATTGACTAATCCCTTTCTATTATGGAGCAAAAGCATTACATAAATTTATAACTATTTCAGCTTCATCTAAGGTCAAAGTCGATCCCATCGGTAAACTTAATACCTGCTGATGAATACGTTCAGTCACAGGAAAACTCAAATCATTCCATTCTTTATAAGCCTGTTGCTTATGCGGAGGAATTGGATAGTGAATTAATGTTTGAACACCATTTTCCAGTAAATATTGTTGCAGCTGATCTCTGTATTGCGTTTGAATTACAAATAAATGCCATACGTGTTGCTTATATTCAAGTGCATCAATCCGACTCAAAGGCAATGTAATATATGGATTTTTTATTTTAGATAAATATAGATTTACAATTTGACGACGATGGGCCGTTTCTTGATCTAAATATTTCAGTTTCACATCCAACATTGCAGCCTGTATTTCATCTAAGCGACTGTTTACACCTGGCACCAGATTTTTATATTTTTCATGAGAGCCATAATTTCTTAAGGCTTTCAACATACCCGCCAATTCAGCATCATTGGTTGTTACAGCTCCAGCATCACCTAATGCCCCTAAGTTTTTTCCCGGATAGAAACTAAAACCGGAAGCATCACCCCAATGACCAGCACGGATACCCTCTATTTCAGCGCCATGAGCTTGTGCTGAATCTTCCAATACCAATAAATGGTTTTGTTGAGCAAGCTGCATAATTTTTGGCATATCTGCCAGCTGTCCATATAAATGCACCGCCAGTATCGCTTTGGTATGCGGTGTAATGGCTTGTTCAAGTGCCTCTACAGAAATATTTAAGCTGTTAACATCAGGTTCAACCAATACTGCTTTTAAATGATTTGCAGTAATAGCTAAAATACTTGCGATATAGGTATTTGCAGGAACAATGATCTCATCCCCATCTTGTAACTTACCTAGCTCTTTCCATGCACGCAGTACTAAAATAAGTGCATCAAGACCATTCGCAACACCTATCGCAAATTTTGTACCGCAGTAAGTTGCAAAATTTTGTTCAAACTTTTCGAGTTCTTGACCACCAATATACCAACCAGAATCAATCACACGATTACATGCCGCTTTTAATTCGTCTTGATATTGTTGATTTACTTTTTTTAAGTCTAAAAATGGGATCATAACAAATACTCTTTCACTTTCCTATTTAAAGGCTTTTCAATGTGTTTATATGATATAGCACTTACTATAATGGTAATCCCTAAAATAATAATTAATAACAATAAGCCATCTATATTTAATGAAAATTTAATGACTAAATGCTCTATTATCTTAATTACCAACAAGTGAATTAAATAAAAACAAAAACTAATTTCACCTAACCAGACCATATGTTTGTTTGATAAAAATTGACCAATAGCTGTTTGCTTATCACCAATACTTGACAAAGAAAATGCCAGTATAATAAAAAACATTGGTATCCAATAATAAATAGAGTATCGATACCCAATATCTATATAATTATGAAAAATAAAAAATATTACAAAAATAAATATGGAAAGAACTTCAATATTATATATGGGCTTATTCTTTTCAATAGAGTTCCTTTTTAATTTTAAATAAACTGAGAAAAGGATAATCCCCAAAAGAAAATCTGCAAACCGAATGAGTGGAGAAATATAAAGCCAATAATGTTTTTGACTATCTTCTAGAAAAACATTCATTAGTGTAATTAAAACAACAAATAAAACCGCAAAGAATATTTTTGTTTTTTCACTGAAAAATAAAACAAACGGAAAAATGAGATAAAAAAACATTTCATTTGATATACTCCATGAGGGAGCATTTAATGAAAAGAAAACTTTCTCATTCGGGAAAAAACTTTGTACTAACAATATATTTTGTGCAACATACTTCCCACTTCCACCTATTAAGCTACTTATAATTAAAGCTGCTAGCATGGTGACAAAATGCATAGGATATATTCTTGCTATTCTAGAAATATAAAATTCTTTTTTGGTGATTTTTTTTTCTAAAATTTTATCTTCATAATTGTACGCAAGAATAAAACCACTTAAAATAAAAAAGAAACTAACTCCAAGGAATCCTTCATCAAAAATTGTTTCAAAGATATTTGCATAGTATTCGCTACCTTTCAAAAAAGAGAGATGACTGACAAAAACACAAAGTGCAAAAAAAAATCTTAATGATGTTAAAGGCTTAATCATTATTTAATAAAACCTTTAATAATAGCTGGATTGCCAACAACAATCGCTTTTTCTGGTACATCCTTGGTTACTACTGCACCAGCACCAACCATTGCATATTGACCAATTTTAATACCGGGTAAGATGGTGGCATTGGCACCAATACTTGCACCTTCCTCAATCACGGTTCTTAAAAACTCTTCTGGATATTGTTTAGAACGTGGGTGTTTATCATTGGTAAATGTAACATTGGGACCAATAAAAACATTATCTTGAATGGTAATACCATCCCAAATAAATACCCCCGATTTCACTGTAACGTTATCGCCTAGCACAACATCATTTTCAATTAAGGTATGTGCGCAAATATTACAATTCTTACCAATTTGGGCTTGCGCCAAGATCACGCTATATTGCCAAATTCGGCTATCTTCACCAATTTGTAAACTGTGTACATCCGCTAAAGGATGGATATACGGTTTATGTGCTGCTTTAATAAAATCAGCATAATCACGGATGTAATCCGATTCGTCATAATGCTCACTAGCGAGAACCAGTAGTACACAATCCTCCGAAAAATCATGCATTTCATGCCAAATCAGGGGAGGAATTTGCAATCCTTTATTGGGCTGATCAAGCCATACCTCTTCTTTTGTAAAACCATTATCCATCAACATCTTACATTTTCCTTTAATGCAAAATGCGATTTGGTGTAGTTCTTTATGAGCATGAAACCCACGAGGAACGTCTGGTTTTGCATCAAAAATATAATAAAGTCGTTTTAAATCAAAAGGAATATTTTTGCATGTCTCTGCAACGACTAATCCGCCCCGTTGATCACCTAAATTAGGTAATTCAATCCACTGTATCAAACTCATTTTTATTCACTTACCAATGAAATTAAATATTGACCGTAATCATTTTTACTCATGCTCTGACCAATTTCTAAAATTTGCTCCGCACTTAACCAACCATTGTTAAAAGCAATTTCTTCTAAACAGGCCACTTTATAGCCTTGACGTTTTTCAATGGTTTCAACAAACTGTGCCGCTTCGAGTAAACTTTCATGCGTACCCGTATCTAACCAAGCAAAACCACGGCCCAATAATTCTACATTTAAGTCACCGCGCTCAAGATACATCTGATTCACCGTGGTAATTTCTAACTCACCGCGCTCAGATGGTTTGACTTGTTTGGCAATTTGAATGACATTATTGTCATAGAAATAAAGACCCGTTACCGCAAAATTAGACTTCGGATGTTTTGGTTTTTCTTCAAGGGAAATCGCACACTTATTTTGATCAAACTCAACCACACCAAAACGTTCAGGATCTTTGACTTGATAACCAAATACCGTTGCACCTTGTTGACGTGCAATCGCTTGTTTCAACATTGGCGTAAAGCCTTGACCATAAAAAATATTATCGCCCAGCACTAAACAGACATTGCTCTGACCGATAAAATTTTCGCCAATAATAAATGCCTGTGCTAAGCCATCTGGGCTTGGCTGTACTGCATAAGTCAGCTCAATACCAAAAAGTGAGCCATCCCCCAATAAGCGTTTGAAACTGTCAACATCTTCGGGTGTGGTAATAATAAGAACTTCACGAATACCCGCCAACATCAAAACTGACAAAGGATAATAAATCATCGGCTTATCATAAATTGGCAACAGCTGCTTCGATATCCCTTTGGTAATTGGATATAAGCGTGTTCCAGAACCACCTGCGAGAATAATCCCTTTTGTATTCATGATTGATCTACTCCTAGTCTCTCGCGTTGATAGCTGCCATCTTGAACTCTACGGCACCAGTCTAAATGACCTAAATACCATTCTACAGTTTGACGAATACCCGTTTCAAAAGATTCTTGCGGCACCCAACCCAGTTCATTTTTTATTTTACTCGCATCAATAGCATAGCGATGATCATGACCGGGACGATCTTGAACAAAAGTAATTAGAGATGCGTAAGATTGTTGATCACCTCGTGGTTGAAGTTCATCTAATAGTTGGCAAATGGTTCTAACAACTTCAATATTCTGTTTTTCATTATGACCGCCAATGTTATAAGTTTCCCCAACTTGACCTTGGGTCGCTACCGTATATAAGGCACGGGCATGGTCTTCGACAAATAACCAATCACGTACTTGCTGACCATTGCCATAAATGGGCAACGCTTTACCTTCAAGTGCATTCAAAATAACCAGAGGAATCAGTTTTTCTGGGAAATGATATGGCCCATAATTATTTGAACAATTGGTCACAATCGTTGGTAAGCTATAAGTTCTATGCCATGCCCGAACCAGATGATCCGAACTTGCTTTACTGGCAGAATAAGGTGAACTCGGTTCGTATGGCGTTTTTTCTGTAAATAAATCTGTGGTTCCCTCTAAATCACCATAAACTTCATCGGTAGAGATATGATGAAAACGGAAACTGCTTTGTTTATCTGCATCTAAGGCTAACCAATATTTTCGGACCACTTCTAAAAGGGTATAAGTTCCAACAATATTGGTCTGAATAAAGGCTGCTGGACCATCAATCGAACGGTCGACATGCGATTCAGCAGCTAAGTGCATCACAACATCAGGTTGAAAATCTTTTATCGCCCGATCCAAAGCCACAGCATCACAAATATCAATTTGATTAAAATAATAGCGTGAACTTTGCTCAATTTCAGCCAAAGATTCTAAATTACCCGCATAGGTCAATTTATCAATATTTAGTACTTTATTTTGAGTATTTTGAATAATATATCGAATAACCGCAGAACCAATGAAGCCCGCGCCGCCAGTGATTAAATACTTCATATGTTCTTTACTGACCCTAATATTTATAACAATTATATTTAATTAATGCTAAGGACTGCATTCTATTACGTTTTATTCTTTGTTCCTACCCAATTGTAGGAGATATATCAACCATAAAGATCAATCAAAAGTTAGCAATGTACAAAAATATTATTCCCACTCCCCCCATTGAATAAATAAAATCAAAATTTTCGTTGCTGGCTATTTTGTTTAATTTTAAGGGCAAAACTTATAGAATAGCAGTTGCTATCATTATGTTTTGAATATCTACATGAAGAAAATCTTAATCTTATGCATATCTTTAAAAGATAGCAAAGCAAGACAAGACAACATATCTCATCAAATACAAGCTCTCAAACAAGCTGTATCCGATATTCAAATTGATTTTCAGTTTTTTGAAGCCGTGTATGGAAAAGAACTTCCGCCTGAATACATCGTTTTTTTAGATCTCAGAAGAAAATTTTCTGGGCAATGTGAACATGCATTAGGACCCAGCGAATTTGGCTGCTTTTTAAGCCATATGACATTATGGCAACGCTTAGCACAAGGTGATTATGCCGAATATGACCGCATCATCATTCTAGAAGATGATGTCATCGTCAATCTTAACCATATTACAGAAAAACTAAATTCCTTAATCACCCTCAATCCTGATTTTGCCTTTCTAAGTGGCAATACAGAGCCTTCTCGTCGGCGTATTCGCGGTTTTAACAGTGATGATCATCTGTATTTCAATCTGACTGGACCGAAAGACCTTTACACTGGGGCATATGCCTATTCCCTCACCCAAGAAAAAGCACAGTTTTTTATCGAAAAACAAATTAAGAAATTAACCTACTTGGATGATTGGACCTATTTACTTAAATCATCAACCACTACCCCTTATTACTATTGTTTTGAACATGATGATGAAATGCAAAGTAATATTGCTGGTGACCGTAAAATTTTTATGAAAAAACCAAATCGGTTTAAGAAAAATTATCGAAAGATTCGTAATGATCTCGTTTCTCGTATTATTTCTTTATTTTTATTTAAAAAAATTATTCGTCTTTCTGCTTTTATCGCAGCAAATAAAAACAGCTTAAATACGCCAGTAAATAATAAGAGTAAGGATTAAGATGAAAAAATACCTTTTTATTCAAGATCATTTATATGGTGGCGGTGCAGAACAAATATGTATTGATACAGCTGTTGCGCTCAAAGAAAAAGGTCATGATGTGACTGTATTGTTATTAGATTCAAATCATATACGCACAGCCTATCCTGAAGACTTAAATCTGATCAAATTCGATATAGCACCGGCTTTCATGCAAGGCAGTATCAAGAAAAACAAGTTAAAAAGCGTTCCTTTAGAACAACAAGCTGAACTAACACAAATTATTAATGACTTAGCACCAGATACTATTATTGCGGGTCATTCACATGCTTTTTGGTTATCACCGATTCTGACGGGGAATGTTTGGTTTTGGGTACATGGTGATACATTAGGTTTGGTACGCAAACAAAATTTGGGTTTCTTTAAATATTTAGAAGCGCTGAAGAAGTTTATACAATGTAAAAAAGCTTGCAATTATCTGTTTAAAGGCAAGCAGCTTATTGTTGTTAATCAAGATATTAAAAACATTATTCAACAGCATATTCAAGAGGCTACCGTCAAGGTCATTCATAATGGTATTGATGTCAAACGACTCAAGAGCAACTTGCCAGATGATAAAAGCGTCATTATAAAAAAATGGGATGTAATTTTTGTCGGGCGTTTATCTGAAGAAAAACAACCTGATGTGGCAATAAAAGCTTTTGCTGAAAGTGGTCTAACGGGACGTATGGCAATAGTCGGTGATGGTCCATTGTTAGATGAATTAACTCACCTTGCTGAAGCCTTAGGATTGACTAAACGTATTGATTTTTTAGGCTGGCAAGATCAACCCAATCGTTTTATTCAACAAAGTAATAGCCTAATATTAGCTTCGCGTTCAGAGGGTTTCGGACTCACCATTGCTGAAGCATTAATTTTAAATGTACCTGTTGTTGCTTATAATTGTAGTGAAGGCGTAGAACACCAACTTTCATCAGGCGAACTTGCTCAAGGTCTAGTGGCTTTAAATGATATGCAAGCTTTGTCTCAACGACTTTATCAAGTGGTCACCCACCCCTATGTGATTCGAGAACAAGACATACAACGCTTAAATATCTCAGAAATGGTGAAAGCCTTTGAAGAATTATAAGCCCCACTATTTAAACTTTGATTTGAGCAAGTCATCATGTCCATCTCTCGCATAATTCTCAAAAAATGGTACAAACACCAGCAGAATCAACAGAATAAAAAGTTTGATTCACATTGGTATATTCGTTTTGGTTGGCTGGGTGAACCGCTGCATAACCAAGACCAATTAAAAGACCTATTTGAAATCCATTCGCCTAAAAAGTTCACTTTTGCGGACTGTTTTTATGTAGAAAATCAGGGGCGTCATTTTATTTTTTTTGAAGAAGTCGATGACCAGCATCCTGTTGGTTTTTTATCGGTTTTAGAAGTCTTTAAAGATGGTCGCTATACCGAACCACAAACTATCTTAAAACTGGATTACCATTTATCTTATCCATGTGTTTTTAAAGTTGAAAATGACTGGTACATGATTCCTGAAACCAGTGCCAACAAAACGGTTGAACTGTGGAAATGTACAGATTTTCCGACGCAATGGGAAAAACATTCAAACCTTTTAGAAGGCATTGAAGCGGTTGATACAACGCCTTTTTATCATGATGGCATGTGGTATTTATTTACCTCTACACGTCGCAACTGTAAAAAATTTGGCGATCGCTTAGATTTATTCTTTACTGAAGATATTCTAAATCCCAACTGGCAAGAACATCCTCAAAACCCTGTGTGTAAAGGACAACAACAGTTCCGTATGGCAGGTAAACCATTTATGTACCAAAATAAATTAGTTCGTCCTAGCCAAGACTCCTTAAAACGCTATGGTGGCAACATTGAGCTTAAAGAGATTACACTATTAAGCCCAAGCGAATATCATGAACAATTATTGGAAGTGGTTGTACCACATTGGAATAATGCCGATGATGGTTGCCATACCATCAATGCAGAACATGACTTTGTGGTGCTTGATGCGATTCGCTTATCCCCTAAAACATAATTATGAAGACAGCAAATGCTGATAAATCTGTAGTGTTTGCTGTGTCATTGCTTCAACCGTCAACTCCGCTTTAGCACGGGAAAATAAAGGCTGAAAATCCAATTGGGATGTTTGATTCAGGGCATTTTCAATAGCAACCTTTAAACCTTGCGCATCCCCAATATCGGCTAAATACATCTCAGGCAACCATTCAATAACCCCATTGACTTTGGTTGACGCCATAACCTTATCGCTTTGCAGCGCTTCCACCATGACCAAAGGGAAACCTTCCCGATCTGAAGACAACGCCACAACATGGGCAAGTTGCAGTAAATCACCTGCATCGGTTCTAAAACCCAAAAATGCGACCCGATCTTGTATCTGTTGTTGCCTAACTTGTGCTTCAAGTGCTGGGCGCAAAGAGCCATCACCCACAATCCATAGATTTGCATCAATTTCCTGCATCGCTTGAAGCAGTAAAGCAATATTCTTCACTGGTTCTAAGCGACCAATACACATCACTATTTTTTTTGTTGAATCTAGACTTGGAAATTGTTGATCAATGCTATGTTTTAGCTTTTGCTTTGCATCTATCGACAATGCGGTTTGCGGATACACGCCATTATAAACAATATGCGCTTTGGCTTCTGGAATCCCCTGTGTCAGTGCCTTGCTTACAGCAATCACGGCATCGCCAACCAAATAGGCAGATTTATTCTTTTTTGTGCCATGCACCGTGGTCACAATTTTCACATCAGCTAAAAACGGACGAATTCTTGCAATCAGTTCCGATGCTTTGCCCGCTTGGCTATGGACAATCTGGGGCTGAATGCTTTTAATCAACTTTGCAAGTTGCCACAACAACATGATATTCCAACGACTGCGCGCAAAATCAACAGCATGAAAAATCACCTGCGGATTAAATTTGTCTGCATAACATGGGTGCGCAATAATATGCACCTCATTGGATAAAGAGAGTTCATTCACAAGGTTAAATGTGTGTTGTTCTAAGCCTCCCACACCACCACTGGTTGCTAAAACTTGAACGATCTTCATACATCATCTCGTTTATGCTTATTCGCTTGTAAATGCTGTTCAAATAACTTGGCTTCTTTTAAAAAAGCATAAAAAGCATTGATCATACTATTTACAAAACCACGCCAACCATTCAAACAACTACGTCGAATAAAATACGACTTTAAGAAGGTGACAGGCATCACCAAAGTTAATTTTAATACACTTGGTTTTTTACCTTTCTGAAATTTTTCAGCGGCTTTTAAGTTGGAGTATTGGTTATTTTTTTCAACTTTGACAAAAATACTCGATTCACCATAGTGATAAATATCACCGTTGGCGCGAACACTTGTCCCTTCAATAATCACATTTTCATGCACTTTATTTGCAAGATCGTATTGTCCTTTACTTTTACGGAAAAAACGTACTTTGGCATGTTTTTTCGTATGCTTACTATTCGGTACAGCTAAAAACACATCATTAATCGGGGTAATTAAGGCATCAATATTATTGGCTTGAATGGTTGCTGCAATCTCTTGTTTTAACGCATCAGATAAAACTTCATCACCATCTAAATTCAGTACCCACTCTTGCTGACATTGTGCCAAAGCAAGACTTTTTTGTGCTGCATAACCTTGCCAATCTTGATGGCTAATGCGTACATTTGCAAAGCTTTGGGCAATTTTATAGGTATCATCGGTACTGCCTGAATCTAAAATAATCACTTCTGCAAAATCGGCAACACTGTTTAAAGTGTCTTCAAGCCAAGCTGCACAGTTCAAAGTAACGATATAAACACTACATGGAATACTCATAATTTATAACGTCCTTTGGCTAAAGCAATACGCATTTGCAGCGCATTCATTGCCCCATGGGTACTTACTCGGGGAATATTAAATTGATTTAATTCAGTATAGGCTTCAACTTTTTTGCGGGTTGAGACTGCATTTTTAAAACCAATCTCTTTTGCCATCTGTTGATGTTTTTCATTAAACCGCCCAAAAGGATAGGCAAAACCTGGGCAATGTCCCACAAGTGCTTCAACATCTCGTTTTGAATTTTGCATCTCTTGATAAGCTTCATCATCACTTAATTTCAGTAAGTTCACATGATGCTGGGTATGTGCGCCAAACTCAATTAAGCCTGATTCTGACATTTCACGAATGTGTTCAGGCGCTAATTTTTCAATGCCTTCAATTTGCGTCGCTAAATAAATAGTCGCTTTCGCATGATATTTTTTCAGTAGCGGATAAGCATATTGATAGTTATCCAAGAAACCATCATCAAAGGACAAAGCAACGACATGCTTTTGCCCCTGATATTGATCAAGCTCAGAAACAAAACAAAAGGTACTGCCCTTTTTAACTAAATACTGTAATAGCTGTTCAAACTTCTGTGGTGGCATATTCATGCCCGAAGCATCGTCATGCGGTGTAACCTGATGCAACATCACAATTCTAGGTAACTTTGCGCTGCGAAAAGGCAACCAAAAAGTATAGTTACCGAATAAATATAACAACGCGGCTAAAGCAATGAAGCCCATTACAATATAAAGCAACCAAATCATGCATAGACCTCATGTGCCCATTCATAGGCTTCTGATAATGGCTGATCAAAGGTGACTTCGACCATAAATTGCGTAATCCGTTTACCATTGAAACTGGCGCGTGTTTTATTCCAACCTGCTTCGGCAATACGTTTCGCATCTTCAGGATGTGCAGCATAGAATTGAATTTTTTCAGCTAAATCGAACTGATCATCAAAATAAACCACTTCTTGTTCCGTATAAAGTTTATCGAAGCCCGGAATACGTGGACTAAACGTCAATAAACCATTGCCTGTGAGTTGCACAATTCGGTCTGAACTATATAAAGTCACATCATTTTTACGTGAATAATTTAAGCCCATACGCGATTGGGAAAGAACTTTGTAATAACCTTTTCCATACACTCCGGGTTGCTCAAAACAACCATAATATTGATATTGAATATGATTGTTTTTTAAAGTGTCAGCTAAATCTTTTAAGAATTTTTCACGCTCAGGTTCTTTATACACTACACCACAGAAAATAAACTCTTTATCAATATTGGTCGATTCAAATTGCTTTAATTGTTCAACATTACGATGTCCAACATTCGGCATATACGCCACTTTCAAATGCGGTTGCTTGAGTTTTTCAAGATATTCACCACCCGTGGTACAAAAAATTGCATCAAGATAAGGTGAAAAATCACGAATGAAACCCAGTTTATGCTCTAGATACAATGGATCGACATACCAAAAGGCTATTTTAGTTTTTGGATAGTGTTGCTTAATTTCTTTTAGAACATTCGGACTCATTAAGTCACTATGACCAATGAGCACTAAATCTGGCTCAATATTATCAACAATTTTTAAAATTTCTTTATTGGCCCAAGTTGCACCTAATTTTTTAGTTTTAAATATTGTCCCCATTCGAGCCATATCACGAAAGCTAAAATCATAAACAAAATGCCCATTTTCAATGAGGCCTGCGGAAATTTTACGATCTGTACAGTAAAAATGAGCGCCGTGTTTATTAAAACCAAAATTCGCAATATGTAATATTTTCATTTAATTTAAACATCTCTATTTTTCAATAAAATATGAGCAATTCTATCTGCTTCATTCAATTGAAGATTAATCAGACTTTGCTGACTCTCCTCAAGGTAAGGTAAAGATAATAATTTATCTATCATTTGCGTAATTCTATCAGATTTCAAACGGTCAATTTCAATCACCCCAACTTTACAGCCTGCTGTTAATGCCTCAAAAATCATTGAAACACTGTCTTCAGTGACCCAAACAGCTTCTGCTTTTTGCATTTCGTCAAAAATCCAGCCTTGCGGGGTTTGTTCAACTGGAAATATGTGTAGATGAGATGCCAATGGAGTCTCATTCAAATGAGCTAAAAACGCATTCGGTGTACGTCGTGAGGTGGTCAAAATAATATCGGCTTGAGGATGCTTCTTCACGATTTCATCAATTGAAGCCAAAACCTTTTCTTCATTCCATTGATGACGTTTCGATGATCCACCTAATGCAATTAACATTCTATTTTTCTGGTGTCTTTGCTCATTCACAATCGGATTGAGCGCACCTTTTGTAGTGATCACATGAGCAGATGCTTTAACGCCATCATGTTCAGGAATAATCGCATAATTAAACCAAGTAAATGGAAAATTCGGCTTCATCATAATCACGGTTTTGGCTTGTGGATACACTTTCCCCAGCAATAAAACACGTAGCTGAGTATGGCTGCCTACACCCAAAATATAATCCGGTGACTGAGCAATAGCCGATGTGCTTTGTTTGAATGTCGCCAATAACAAGCTAAAAATGGGCAATTGATCAATGAGAATCTCTTCAAAAGTCACTGCTTCTCTACTTTGTCTTTGCATTGCCTGATACAAACCGATTGCTTGTGAGCGATGCCCCGCCTTTCCATCACTAACATAGACAATATGCATAAAATATCCTTCGAAGAGAATTAACCTAAATCTAGAAAATATTAACCCATAAAAAAAGGCGAAAACCAAGTTTTCGCCTTTTTATCTTAACTGATCAGCTTATTTTACGTAAGTTAACCAGTGTGCATATTTAGGGTCTTTGCCCTGAACTGCATCAAAGAATGCTTTCTGAATTTTCTCTGTAATTGGACCACGCGAACCACAACCAATTTCACGGTCATCATATTCACGAATTGGTGTAACTTCCGCAGCAGTACCGGTAAAGAATGCTTCATCACCAATGTAGAATTCATCACGGGTAATACGACGCTCAATCACTTCATAACCCAAGTCTTTGGCAATGGTGATAATCGTTTGACGGGTAATACCGTCTAATGCACCACCCGAAATATCTGGGGTATGCAACACGCCATCTTTCACTAAGAATACGTTTTCGCCTGAACCTTGGCATACATAACCTTGTGGGTCCATCAACATCGCTTCGTCATAACCCGAGTGTGCCACTTCCTGATGTGCAAGAATAGACAAGGTATAGTTACCCGATGCTTTTGCTTTACACATAGTCACATTTGGATGGTGATGGGTAAATGATGATGTTTTAACGCGAATACCTTTCGCCATTGCTTCATCACCAAGGTAAGCACCCCAGCTCCATGCAGCAACAGTGGCATGAATGGTATTGTCTGTTGCAGCGATCCCCAATTTTTCAGAACCGATAAAAATAATTGGACGCAAATAGCAAGAAGCCAATTTATTTTCACGTACAACATCAATCTGAGCTTGCTCTAATGTTGCTTGATTATATGGAACTTTCATTTGATAAATTTTTGCAGAATTCAGCAAACGTTTAGTGTGATCTTGCAAACGGAAAATCGCGGTTCCATTCGGAGTTTCATAGGCACGGACACCTTCAAAAACACCCATACTGTAATGTAATGTATGAGTTAAAACGTGAATTTTCGCTTCACGCCAATCAACCATCTGTCCATCTTGCCAAATAAAACCATCACGATCAGCCAAATTCATGACACAAACTCCAATTTTTATACAATTATTCACGTTCCAAAGCGAAGGTCGCTGTTGGATCAATTAATCTCTGCCATAGCTTGCAAACCACCTCTCGGGTATCGAACCAATCCGCAGCATTCACTTGCATCGATTGATTGGCAAGGGCTAAACGGTGGCTCTCAGCGCGTTCACTTAAATAGGCTTGAATCAATGCTGTCGCGTCGTCACTGGATAAGCAACCGGCGTTTGCGGCATCCTCAAGGATTCTTACATTGTCGGAATAATGGGCGAGATCAGAATTCGCCCCACTCCATGCGAGTACCGCATACTGTGCCATAAATTCAATATCAACGATACCACCTGCATCCTGTTTTAAATGAAAAATTCCATCTTTTTGCTGTTCTTTTGACGAGCCCAAATGGTCTTTCATTTTCTGACGCATTTTGAGCACTTCTTCACGAACTTTGGCTTCATCACGAGGCTGAATTAAAATACGACAACGCAATGCTTCAAATTTATCGCGCAAACTTTGCTCGCCGGCAATTGAACGTGCGCGAACCAAAGCCTGATGTTCCCATAACCATGCATTCTTTAATTGATATTGTTCAAAGGCTTTTAAACTGGTGACCAAAAGCCCTGCTTCACCTGATGGACGTAGACGAGTATCAATTTCATAAACACGTCCATCCAAAGTCTGCGTGGTCATCAGTGACATAAATTTCTGTGCCACACGTATCGCAAATTCAAAGCCACTGATTTTTTTCTGACCATCCGTATCGCTCTGTTCATCCATATAATGAATAAACACCAAATCCAAATCTGAGCCATACCCCATCTCGATGCCTCCGAGCTTGCCATAACCAGCTACCGTAAATGCTGTATGATCGGTTGAACAACGCTGCCCTTCTGCATCAACTGGATAGCCATGTTTTTTCGCGGTGATTTGATAGGCCAGATTTAAGGTTGCATTGACTGAAACTTCAGCAATATCGGTTAAAGCATCCGAGACTTTCATTAAAGGACTTTCTGCCAAGACATCACTGGCTGCCACGGCCAAGACATTGGATTTTTTAAACAGTCGTAATACACGGAGTTGATCTTCAACTTGATCAATTTCAATGCGTAGTAATTGTTGGCGTAATGAGTCTTCTAAATCTTGGCGTTTTGGCAACTCAAAATCCATCGACAAAAATTCATCCAACAACACTGGATAATGGGTCAGTTCTTCACAAATCCACGGACTGACCGTCGCCATTTTTACCAGTCGTTGCAATGCCCCTTTACTTTCAATCAGCATCACTAAATACACGGTACGGCGCATCACCGACTCCACCAAAGGCATGAGGCGTAAAAGTGCAGTTTGGGGTTTATTCGACTGTAAAATTGCTTCAATCAAATGCGGCCAAAAGGTTTTTAAGCGTTGTACCGCTTTCGCTGGTAGTTTTTTTAAGGCATGACCATACCAAAACTCATGCACCAAGTTTTTTGCGCCATCATCCAGTACCGCTTCCAGTTGTTTTTCCAACTGGCTAAAGCTTTCAATTAAAGGATCAGGTTCTTTTTCTTTAATCAGATGTTCAAACTGATGAATGACTTTGGCTCGTTTAGCATTTAGCGTTTCAAGGAATGCTTCCCAATCGCTAAAAGCTAAAGTATCCACAATACGTTGACGTAAATCAGGCTCAGTCGGTAAGGATTGGGTTTGTTGATCATTCAATGCTTGAATGGCATGCTCTACACGGCGCAGAAACAGGTAAGCATCTTCCAGTTCAATGACCGCTTGCGTATCCAAAAGCCCAACTTCGCCCAAATGATGCAGACTGACTAAACACTGGCGATCTTGTAACTCTAGTTTAGAGCCGCCATAAATCAGCTGAAAAACCTGCACAATAAATTCAACTTCACGAATCCCACCCGCACCCAGCTTGATGTCATCTTCAATATTACGACGTAACACTTCACGTTCAATCATGGCTTTCATTTCGCGCATGGCTTCAAAGGCAGTGTAATCGACATATTTTCTAAACACGAAGGGTCGGGTCATATCCAGCAGTTCTTCACCCTTTTGACCGCCCGTTACAATACGTGCCTTAATCCATGCATAACGCTCCCACTCACGTCCATGCTGGCTTAAATATTTTTCTAATGCGACATGACTAATCGCAAGAGCAGAGCCATCGCCCCACGGACGTAAACGCATATCGACACGGAAGACAAAACCATCTGCGCTAATATGATCCAGCAGATAAATCAGTTTCTGTCCCCAAAGAATACAGAATTGCTGTACATCAATGCATTTTCGGCCATTGGTTTCGCCCTGTTCATCAAAGGCAAAAATAAGATCAATATCACTGGAAAGATTCAGTTCTTGTGCGCCAAGTTTCCCCATCGCCACAACAATCAAATCCTGTACTTTGCCATTATAACCAACAGGCTCACCATGCTTAGCCACCAACGGAATTCGGGCAAAGTCTTTTGCTGCACAAATTGTCGCATCAGCAAAATCTGACAGCTCACGTGTTAAGGTCACCACATCGGTAAGTTGATTGGCATCCTGCCAAATCCAACGAAACATTAAACGTGCGCGAAGAATACGAATTTCTCGCATCCATGTCGCTTCATCAGTAAGGTGATCTAAAGACGTTTGCACAATGTGCTGAATTTGTTGGGTCGTTAAAGGATTTATAAATTGGTCAATTGCATAATCTTGTTCTAAAAATATACTGTGATTTCCCAATACCAGTTCTGCATATTGGCTCGCACGTAATGTCTTCTGCAATTGTTCCGCATTCATTTCTAAACCTTCAGCCTCGTTTTTTTCTAGTTATATCAGCTGAAAAGAAATAGGGGAAAAGAAATTTAAGCTTCTGTTGTTTTTTATTCAGTGATTGCCTGTTTAATACTATCCAACGGTAAAGCCTGATGCGTATTCACAGCGATGGGTAAAGAAACTTTAAAGATCGTTCCCTCGCCTTCTTTTGACTGTACTGAGATTTCACCTTGATTCAAATCCACAAAGCGTTGACATAATACCAAACCTAAACCCATGCCTTTCTCACCCGCAGTTCCCTTAAAACTGATCGTTAAGCGCGGTTGAAACAATTCATCAATCTGGCTTTGCGTCATGCCAAGTCCAGTATCTTCAATATAAATATCAACACCATGTTTGGATTTTTCGGCAGACATGATGACTTTCCCGGTCCCATCCACATAGGTAAATTTCAGTGCATTAGAAACCAGATTTTGTAAAACAGAAGTCACCATATTAATATCGGCATAGACTTTTAAATCATCGGGTACTCGATCAATCAGTTGAATATTTTTCTTAATCGCCAAGGTATTCAAGACATCAAACACAATTTTTGAAGATTGTTTTAAATTGAAATTGATGGGATGGTAAATAAAACGTCCACCTTCAGCCATGGCCCAATTTAATAAACTTTCTAACAGGTTATAGGTTGATTGCGAGGTATCTAATAAATAATCGGCAATACTTTGAATGTTTGAATCATCAAGCGTAGCGCGCTCTTGCGCCAAAACTTCAGAGAAGCCAATTAAGCCATGAAATGGTGCACGCAAATCATGGGCAATAATTTGAAAAAACTTGGTTTTACTCGAGTTTAAAGCACACTGTTGTTCATATAATTCTTTTAGCTCTGCATAATCTGAATGCAATTCAACAATTTTAATCAAACTCATGGCCAGTTCATGCACAAGTTCTAAATTTTTCTCATTAAATTCTTCACACTGTTCATCAAATAAAATAACGTGCCCAATAGACTCTGTTTTATTTATTTTTAAATCAAAAGCCACAATTCGGTTATGTGCAACACCTAAATCATGCACATATTGAGAAAAAGCAGCATAATTTTTATGCTTGACGCTCAGAATCGTATCGCCTTCAAAAAATGCAGATAAATTGGCTTCTTTTTTTGAGTGAAAGGCTTTAAACCATTTCGGTGAGGCATACCAAATGTAGGGTTCATTATGAAAACCAAGAATGCCGCAATCTGTTTGTAAAATGCCACGGGCAAATTTCAAAAAACCTTCGACACGATTATCTGGAGTAAAAACACCAAGCAATAATGATATTTTACAAGCACTGAGCTGCTCTGTTGCGGAGCCTATTTCAAGTAACTGCATTTTCATCTCTGCCTCGTAAATTTTTTTACCCTCTATAGTTAAAAAACAACTACGCCCTATCCATTCTATTAACAAACTTTCACATAGAACACAATGAAAAAAAGGCACAAACAGACCAAAAGTGACAATTTCCGACAGACTATTTTTTATGGTCGCTAATTTGACCTTAAACGCTAGAATTTAATCAATTTTTTAAGCATAAAAAAAACCCCAAGCTTTTCGTACCGGCTTGGGGTTTTTTTGAATCTGGTCCCGAGGGTCGGACTCGAACCGACACATCATCTCTGATAGTGGATTTTGAATCCACCGCGTCTACCAATTTCACCACCTCGGGATAAGGGGCTTACAAGCACATTAGCTTGTGGTCGCTATATTACTATTAAACTTAGAATTGTCAATTATCTAATTCAGTCAATTGCTCAATTTTAAAGCAAAAGCAAAAACTTTGTCTTAAAAAACATCAGATATCATCTAGTGCACCCTTTTCGTGACTATAATGCAGACGTTTTTCTTATTGTTATACCTTAAAGATGCAACTTTCCGACTTTAACTTTGATCTCCCTGACGAGCTGATTGCTCGCTACCCTTTAGATACCCGCAGTGCTTCACGCCTTTTGCATTTAGATCAGCAAGGGCAATATCACGACTGCCATTTTACTGACATTTTTGATTTACTCGATGCTGGTGACTTACTCATTTTAAATGACACCAAAGTGATGAAAGCACGGTTGAAAGGAAAACGTGCCACGGGTGGTACTGTTGAAGTTTTAGTGGAACGGATGCAGGATAAATTTATTGCACATTGCCACATTAAAGCCAGTAATTCGCCTAAAGCCGGTGCTGAACTTTTTATTGGTGATGATGAAGTAAAAGTCACGGTGCAAGGTCGCCATGAAAACTTATTTATTGTCGAGTTTTCACAACCGATTTTAGATGTGCTCGATCAATATGGTGCTTTACCCATTCCACCGTATTTTAACCGCGAAGCCGAAGCCATTGATACCGAGCGCTATCAAACGGTATTTAATGACCCGACTAAACTGGCCAGCGTTGCCGCTCCTACAGCGAGTTTGCACTTTGACCAAGACTTATTGGAAAAGTTAGCAGCCAAAGGCATTCAAAAAAGCTTTGTGACGCTGCATGTGGGTGCTGGGACGTTTTTACCAGTACGTACGACAGACATCCAGAACCATATTATGCATAGCGAATGGTGTGATGTTCCTGAACAGACCGTTGAACTGATTCGTCAAACCAAAGCCCGTGGCAATAAAGTGATTACTGTGGGCACCACTGCAACACGTGCCATTGAAAGTGCCGCACAAGCTCATGGCGGAACATTGGCTGCATGGACGGGTGATACACAAATTTTCATCTATCCGGGTTATGATTTTAAAGTGGTCGATCGCTTAATCACCAACTTCCATCTACCTGAATCTACGCTATTAATGCTCGTTTCAGCATTATCGAATCGTGATAATATTTTGCATGCCTATCATCATGCTGTCGAAGCAAAATACCGCTTTTTTAGTTATGGTGATGCCATGTTGGTTGATAAAATCACACCTTAACCTTTGCTGATAAAAGAAGAACTCCATGCCGCTCGATAGCGTTCAACATTCGATTCATATTCGACGTAAAAAAAATGAACGTGTTTTTCAAAATATCGCGCGGCTACAGGATCTTGGACGTAAAGCGCAAAGCCATCAGGACATTTTAGACGGTCTACATCCGTGGAATGCGCCAATTGTGCTTAAGTTCGAAAATGTCTTACCTCTGCTTTTAGCAGCGGCAGGGTTATTTTTTATGCTACTGATTTTTATTGATCCCAGCAATATTTGGATGCAACTGGGTCTGATCAGTGGCCTTCTGATGATTTTTTGGGCTTATATCAGCTATGAAGACAAACAACCAATTGATGACGTCATCGAATTCTTAGAACAACAAACCATTAATAAAAAATACCAGTTGGCTTTGCATCAGCAACCCCAACACATCTCGGTTCCATTACAACCTGTTTTATTTATTGCGCATTTAAAACGCCTGTTTCCCGTGTTTAATCAAGGCACGATTTCCAATGATCTGCCCTACTATGCCAGTACCATCTGGGAAGATGAAGATGGTCAACAACACCAAGTCATGGTCTTTCAATATCATTATGTCAATGAAATTCGTATCAGCGATAAAGATGGTGATGAGGTCAAAGTCAAAGAAATTCATAAAGACTTATGGGGCGTATTTGTTTTTGATGTAGAAACACAAGGGCTTGCCATCACCACGGCAAACAAAGACTTTTATTATCCTTATAGTTTTCCTTGGCATACCAGCGACATCCAAACCAATCAAAAGTTAAATATTTTTGGCAGCGATGAAATGCAAACCGCAAAGCTCCTGTCACCTGCATTTGTCCTGAGATTGGCAGATTTTTTTGCCCAGCGTCAGGGTGATTTAATGTTCCATCCAAGCAGTCATACTTTATGCTTTTTAGGGCCAGCTAATTTATTTAGAATATCGACACAAGCAAAAAACATTCAAGATATTTCTGCATTACGTGGACACTTACGTACTTTTAAATTACCTTATCTAGAAAGCTTACAGCGTGATTTAATACATTTTTTAAAATAGAAATTATTCATATTTTGGGGACTTATCAATGGGGTTATTGATTTTTTTACTCTTAATCATCGCTGCGATTGTCGCATGTGTCATGATTCGAAATAATATCGTTCGTCATCACAATGCCTCTATTCGAGCTTGGTCAGATGTTGCCAGTTATGAGCGTCAGAAAATTAAAATTTTAGATGGTCTACAACCATTGGTGGAGCAATATTCAAATTTTGAGCAAGGCACTTTAGAAAAAGTCACCGAACTGCGTCAAAATATTTTAAATCTGAATGTGAACAATACCGACGTTTCGCAATTACAACGTATTGAAAGCTTAAATAAAGAACTGATGCATAGTTTAAATGTGGTGGTGGAAAACTATCCTGAACTGAAAGCCAATGAAATTTATCTTAAAATGATGAATGAAATTGAAGAACAAAATGAAAATGTCGGTGCTGCCATTACTATCTTTAACCGTAATGTAGAGCTGTTTAACAACCACATTCAAATTTTCCCGAATAACATTGTCAACACCATGACCCTCGGTAAAAAAGCTGTTCGTCCCTTTCGAGATCAAGCGGCAACGCAAAATTTTGACTACCGACCGAATTTTTAACCTTTCCAGACCTCTTGCATCCTTTGCCATGAAAGATGCAAGACGCTCTATTTAAAAATATTCTTTTTATCGCTCTTTAATATTATTCACCCGCATTAAGAAATCAAAACCAGCGCCACATTAAAAAAATAATCCCCCAGTTAAATACCTCATTCACACCAAGCACTTACCAACTTTGATGCTTTGGTCTTTATTTTGCCAGTGACCTTTAATCGAGAAAGTATTGAGTTAAAACTCGACAACACTGGTGTTTATCTGCGTAATCTAGGAAAATAGCCAACTTTTAGCGGCGAACTGTTTTTTCGCTCTTGCACTGCACGCAGTGCTTTGCTCTTGTTCAGGATATTTTATGAAGTTTGAGAAATTAGGTCAGTCGGGTCGTGCCCGTCGTGGTCGTTTAACGCTTGAACATGGCGTGATTGAAACACCTGTGTTTATGCCTGTCGGTACTTACGGTACGGTTAAAGGCATGTTGCCACGTGATATTGAGGACATTAAAGCTCAAATTATTTTAGGCAACACCTTCCATCTTTACTTACGTCCAGGTTTAGATGTGATTCGTGAACATGGCGGTTTACACGAATTCATGAAATGGAATAAACCAATTTTGACCGATTCAGGCGGTTTCCAAGTCTTCAGCTTGGGTGCAATGCGTAAAATTAAAGAAGATGGTGTGACCTTCCGCTCACCCATTGATGGTTCAAAAGTCTTTTTATCACCTGAAATTTCAATGGATATTCAACATACCTTGAATTCAGATATCGTGATGATCTTTGATGAATGCACGCCTTATCCAGCCACACATGAAGAAGCACAAAAATCATTACAGCTTTCACTACGTTGGGCAAAACGCTGTAAAACCCAACATCATGATGTGCTAAAAAATCGCAATGCGCTGTTTGGTATTATTCAAGGTGGCATGTACGAAGACCTACGCAACGAATCACTGAAGGGCTTAAAAGAAATTGACTTTGATGGCTTTGCCATTGGCGGGCTTTCAGTAGGCGAACCGAAAGAAGAAATGATCAAAGTTTTGGATTATCTTCCTGCACAAATGCCTGAAGATAAACCACGCTACTTGATGGGAGTCGGCAAGCCAGAAGACATCGTTGAAGCCATTCGTCGTGGTGTCGATATGTTTGACTGTGTGATGCCAACACGTAATGCACGTAACGGTCATTATTTTGTGACCGATGGTTTAGTACGTATTCGTAATGCCAAGTATCGTCATGACCAAAGCCCGCTCGATTCAGAATGCGATTGCTATACTTGCCAAAATTTCACCCGTGCGTATTTATTCCACTTGGAAAAATGCGGTGAAATGCTCGGTTCGATGCTCGGCACCATTCATAACCTACGTTATTACCAAAGGTTTACACAAGACATTCGTGATGCGTTAGATAATGGTACTTTTGATGCCTATGTCCACGATTTTTATGCACGTCGTGGCCTAGAAGTTCCACCTTGTCCTGAAGATTAATCTTTCAGTGTTTGCGCTGAAGAAAAAGACAAGGTAAATTGCTGAGCAAGTTAATTTATTATCATATTGTTGATATACAGTTTTTTATTTTAGGAAAATGAAATGAGCCTTTTTATTTCTACTGCTCACGCAGCGGGTGAAGCTGCAAGCCAACCAAGTTTGGTGACTAACCTTTTGATGATTGCGGTATTTGTCGCAATTTTCTATTTCCTCATTTGGCGTCCTCAAGCAAAACGCGCTAAAGAACACCGCACTTTAGTTGAAAGCCTTGGTGTGGGTAGTGAAATTGTTTTTGCTGGCGGCCTTATGGGCAAAATCCTGAAAATTGAAGGTGATTTTGTCGTGGTTGAATTAAGCCGTGGCGTAGAAATAAAAGTTCAACGTGCAAGTGTGATTTCAGTTCTTCCTGAAGGCACATTAAATAATCTCTAATCAAAAATAGTCGTGCCCTAGCACGACTTTTTCATTTTAAGAAGAAAATAAATGCGTTACCCAGCATGGAAATATCTGCTGATCATCATTGTTCTGGTGATTAGTACATTATATGCCCTGCCTAGTTTGTATCCAGATGAACCTGCTGTTCAAATTTCGGGTGCCAAAGCTGGTACCCAAATTGATCAAAGCATCGTACAAAAAGCAGAGCAATTATTAGAAAGTGAAAAAATTCCAAGCCATGACAACAGCTTTAGTAATAATGCTGCCCTTTTACGTCTTGATTCTTCTGAAGCGCAATTAAAAGCCAAAGAAGTATTACGTCGTGGTCTTGGTGAAAATTACGTTGTTGCTTTAAACCTTGCGCCAACCACGCCTGAATGGCTCCAAAAAATTGGTGCAAAACCAATGAAATTGGGTCTAGATTTACGTGGTGGTGTTCACTTCTTACTTGAAGTGGATATGGATAAAGCCATCAGTCAGCGTCTGGAAACATCTGCAACTGATTTACGCCGTCAGCTTCGTGATAACAAACTGAAATTCAATAGTCTTGCGTTGAATAACAATACGATTACCATGCAGTTTGCCAATAATGCTGACCGTGATGCGGTGATGGATTTCTTACGTCGTAATGGCAATGAGTTCACTCAACAAGCCATTGCATCAGATACAGGTTCAACTTTACGTTTGAGCTATACCGATGTACGTAAGCAAGAAATCCAATCTTATGCGGTGAATCAAAACTTAACCACACTACGTAATCGTATTAATGAGTTAGGTGTAGCAGAAGCATTGGTGCAAACTCAAGGTAGCAACCGTATTGTGGTTGAATTACCGGGTGTTCAAGATACTGCTGAAGCAAAACGTGTTTTAGGCCGTACTGCAAATCTTGAATTCCGTTTAGTGTCTGATTTGAATGACCAATACATTGACCCTTATACAGGCAAGTCAAATGGTCAAGCAGTACCACCAGGCACGGAACTGTTTGCTTATGAATCGCTGGATAGCGGTCGCCAATTACTGTTAAACCGTAACCGTATTTTAACTGGTGAACGTGTACAAAACGCGTCTAGTGGTTTTAGCCAAGATACCGGCGGCGCTGAAGTAAATATTACTTTAGACAGTGCTGGTGGTAAGTTGATGGCCGATGCAACACGTAGTGCGGTTGGTAAACGCATGGCGGTATTGTTCATCGAGAACAAACAAAAAATCAGCTATGTACCCGATCCAGTTACAGGTGCACAAACTGAAGTTCGTACGCCTTATACAGAATCTGTGGTGATTAATGCCGCAACCATTCAAGCGGTATTGGGCTCACAATTCCGTATTACTGGTCTAGATTCACCACAAGAAGCGGCTGAACTTGCACTCATGCTTCGTGCTGGCGCGCTGGCTGCACCGATGTACTTCGTTGAAGAACGTGTGGTTGGTCCAAGTCTTGGTCAGGAAAATATTGATAAAGGCGTATTGTCTACTCAGATCGGCTTCTTGCTGGTTGCCCTTTGGATGGTCGCATTCTTCCGCTTATTCGGTTTAATTGCGAACTTTGCCCTTGTGGTTAACCTTGCAATGCTCTTGACGGTTATGTCATGGATTGGGGCTTCACTTACCCTTCCTGGTATTGCCGGTATCGTGATCACCATTGGTATGGCAGTCGATGCCAACGTCCTGATCTGTGAACGAATACGAGAAGAAATAAAATGGGGGGCTTCGCCCAAACAGGCCATTGTTGCCGGTTATGATCGAGCCTATAACACTATTTTCGACTCGAACTTAACCACGTTCCTCGTTGCGTTTATTCTCTTTGCCATTGGTACGGGACCGATCAAAGGTTTTGCCGTGACACTGATGATTGGTATTGTTTGCTCAATGTTTACTGCAATTACAGTAACCCGTGCAATTGTACAACTCATTTATGGCAAAAAACGTAACTTGAAGAAGTTGAGCATATAAGGAGATCGATGATGACTGGCATGACTCAACCAGATTCAAAAAAATACGGTCGCCCGGATGATGAACGCGTCATTCCGTTTATGAAAATTGCATTTCCAGCCGCAATTATTTCCATCATTCTGACCGTTGCTAGTCTTTTCTTTATTGTGACCAAAGGTTTGAACTTGGGGCTGGATTTTACCGGTGGTGTTTCTGCCGAGTTAAATTATGCGCAACCTGCCAACCAAACTGACGTGGTTAAAGCTTTAGACCAAGCAGGCTTTCATGATGCTGTGGTACAAACGCTCGGTAGTAATAAAGACCTGATTGTACGTATGCCCGTTCAAGACATTGAAGTTGAGGATCTAACGAACGCCATTACCAAAGCGGCCCAATTACCGAACAATCCTGCTGAAGTACATAAAGTGGATTCTGTCGGTGGTCAAGTCGGTAATGAGTTATATATCCGCTCAGCGGGTGCTGTTGCACTTGCCCTTCTTCTCATGCTGGTTTACGTCACCATCCGTTTTGAGTTTAAACTCGCGATGGGTGCGGTGATTTCCCTGTTCCACGATATCATTGTTACCGTTGGTATTTTTGCCATGATGCAATGGCCGTTTGACTTAACCGTACTTGCTGCTGTTCTGGCATTAATCGGCTTTTCGTTAAACGATAATATTGTGGTATCGGATCGTATTCGTGAAAATTTCCGTAAAATTCGCGGGGCGACCCCTTTGGAAATCGTCAACATTGCATTGACTGAAACCTTACGCCGTACCGTCCACACCTCGATGACACTGTTGCTTGTGGTACTTGCCATGTTGTTTATGGGGGGTGATGGTCTGAAATGGTTCTCTGTGACCATGTGTATTGGTATTTTTGTCGGAACATATTCTTCAATTTATATCGGTACTGCATTCGCTTTATGGCGTGGTCTGAACCGTCAAGATTTCATTGTTCAGGTGAAACCTGAGTTTGAAGAAGAAGAAATTCCTCAATAATCTGCGCTACATTGAATTAAAAAAGCCCATCATTTGATGGGCTTTTTTATTGCGTGAATGATTGCATATCAATGCTCATTCAACGTTATAGCTTCAATCGCTCAAGTTTATTGCTTAAGCTTAGAACTTAACCAGATCGCCTTTTAAAGCTACACTTGCCACAGCCGTGCCTTTAAAGCACTGATAGGTGGTGCTACTTTTACTTTCATTCGATTTAAAGTAACTGACAATATTGGTGACTGCATTTGCGCCTTTCGCTTTTGCCGTGTTTTGCAACTGAATCAGTGCTGAACGTAAAACGTGATCACACGCAGTTTCTGCCGACTTAGCAAAACCATTGGTTTTTTTATTGGTCACCGCATCTTTTTGTAAAACTTTACCGCCAGACTTGGTGCCTGCTAAATAAAATTTGACCGAACCATCCAAAGTCCCATCGGCAACGGCACGTTCAACGGCACTTTTAAAATCCAAATTATGTGCAGTATCAGCAGCCTGTGCAGAAACTACCCCACCCAAAGACAATACAGCTGTCAGTACTATTTTTTTCATGAACATGAGTTTACCCTCTCGTTGTTGTTAAACCCGTTTAAAAATCAGGGAGGTATTAATTCCTCCAAAAGCAAAATTATTGCTCATAATCATATTGGCATTCATCTTTCTAGATTGCTGGACGATGTAATCTAAATCGCCACATAAAGCATCTATTTCTTCTAAATTTAAGGTGGCAATAAACTGGCTACGCAGCATCATTTCAATGCTCAGCCAAGCTTCAATCACACCACAAGCCCCTAAAGTATGCCCAAAATAACTTTTCAGTGAGCTAATCGGTTTCTTACCCAAAACTCGTGCCGTTGCCTGACTTTCAGCAATATCCCCTTGATCGGTGGATGTACCATGTGCATTGACATAATCCACTTGATCGGCCTGAACTTGGGCATCAGACAATGCCAACTCCATACAGCGTCCCATCATTTCCGAATCTGGGCGGGTGACATGCTGACCATCACTATTGCTGCCATAACCTATGACTTCTGCATAAATTTTGGCACCGCGTGCTTTGGCATGTTCATATTCTTCTAGAATCAAACAGCCTGCCCCTTCGCCAATCACTAAGCCATCACGCTTCGCATCGAATGGACGTGGTGTTTTTTCTGGGTGTTCATTTTGACTGCTGGTTGCCAACAAAACATCAAATACAGCAGAACCTGCTGCACTCAGCTCTTCTGCACCACCTGCTAACATCACGGTTTGCTTGCCATATTTAATGGCTTCATAGGCCTGACCAATCGCCATTGAACCTGACGTACAGGCACTAGACGTCGGCAAAGTTAAACCTTTTAAGCCAAAATACACCGTCATATTCACGGCGCTGGTATGTGACATCATACGAATATAGGTGGTGGCATTGAGTTTGTTCATATTGTTATCGTGTAACATGCTGCCAAACTCACGAATGGCATCGACACTTCCGGCGGATGAGCCGAATGCCACACCGGTTTGTCCACGGCTCAATATGGGATCATTCAACAATGCCGCATCTTCTAACGCTTTTTCAGCACAGACTGTCGACATTAAAGCCACGCGTCCCATACCACGCGTCACTTTACGATTAAAATGTTTAGGCACAGTATAAGACGCTACAGGCCCTGCCAATTTACTGCGTAAATCAGTGAACTGCTCCCATTCTGGCATGTAGCGGATACCGCTGTTGCCCTGTTCAAACTGAGCAAAAATTTGATCCGCAGTTTCACCTAGTGAGGTAATCCCTGCCATGCCTGTGACAACAACACGTTTCATCACATCAAACCTCCATTGACCGAGATCACCTGACGGGTGATATAACTGGCATCATCACTGCATAAAAACTTCACCACTTTAGCGACTTCATCCACATGCCCCATCCGTTGTAAGGGAATCATTTTCAAGGCATGTTCTTTGACTTCTTCTGTGACCATTTCGGTTTCGATTAAACCGGGTGCAACACAATTTACGGTGATTTTTCGTTTCGCCAACTCGAGTGCTAAAGCTTTGGTCGCGCCAATTAAGCCAGCTTTGGCAGCACTGTAATTGACCTGACCACGATTTCCCATCAAACCCGATACCGAAGATAAAGTGACTATGCGTCCGCCTTTTTTCAAACGAATCATCGGCATCACCAATGGTTTTAATACATTGTAAAAACCATCCAGTGAAGTCGAAATCACATCATCCCAATCGTCATCCGTTAGGGCTGGAAATGCGCCATCACGGGTCAGTCCTGCATTGAGTACCACCCCATAAAATGCACCATGTTCTGCAACATCTTGCTCAAGCAATTGCATGACATTTTCACGATCATTCACATCAAACATTAAGACATGACTTTCCTGTCCTAAAGCCTGAATCTGTTGTACCACTTGCTCCGCTTCTTGTTGTCTTGAACGCGCATGTACGGTGACATCAAAACCTGACTGCGCCAATTGCAAGGCAATCGCTTGACCAATGCCACGGCTTGAGCCTGTGACTAAAATTCTTCTACTCACGCTAAATTCCTAATATTTTCTTTAATTTCTGCGGGTTCAAATACACTCAACATGGCACAAATACGATGTTCTCGGTACTCAATTTCACAGTTAAACTGCCCCAAACCCTCATGCAAATAGCTTTGTTCTGCTTTAATACGCACGGTTTCACCCAAGGCAAAATAAGGCAATGGCAACTGCATTTTACGCGTGCCCAATAAAAAACCAATTTTTGGCGGCAAGCCTAACATTTGCCCTTTATGCCCTGCATAAGCGCTGATGGTCTGCGCCATCAGTTCAATGCTGCTCCACGTTGGCAAACCGTGTGCATCACAAAACATTAAGTCAGGTTGAATCAATAATTCTGCAATCGCAAAATTTTCATTCGCTTCAATTAAATGATCAACAAAAACCATCGGTTTTTCATGTGGAATAAACTGTACGGCATCCATCATTTCAGCTGCGTTCCAAAAATCAAACTGATATTGCTTCCGCCAAAAGCGAAAGAATTACTCATCACATAGTCTATTGGCTGTGGCAGTTGTGCATTCAGCACATAGTTCTGCTCATCCAATTCTGCATCAATGTGACCCGATTGATGCAGGGGCAACCATGACTGATCGGCTAAAACTTGCTGACAAATCACCGCTTCAATTGCTCCAGCAGCGCCTAAACAATGCCCTGTTTTGTGTTTGGTACTGCTCAGCGGTACAGCATGATGCTGAAATACCGTCTGAACGGCTTTAATTTCCATGGCATCATTTTGCGGTGTCGCGGTGCCATGCATATTTAAATAGCCAATATCCTGTGCAGTCAGACCCGCCATCTCTAAGGCTTTCTGCATCGCCTCGGCCGCGCCTTTCCCTTCGGGATGCGGTGCTGAAATATGCCATGCATCCATCGACTCGCCTGCTGCCATTAACATCACGGGTGCCGTTTGTTTAGACAATAAAAATAAACCCGCAGCCTCACCAATATTAATGCCATCACGCTGTGCCCCACAGGGCTGACAAAGGCCATGCGACAAACTTTCTAAGCTACTAAAGCCATTCAGGGTTAGCTGACATAGAGTATCCACCCCACCAACCAAAACTGCATCGGCTAAATCGGCATTAATCAAACGCTGTCCTGCTACCATTGCTTTGGCACTGGAAGAACAGGCGGTAGAAATGGTGTAGGCAGGCCCTTCCCAACCCAAATACTGCTGTAGAGCCTTAGCTAAGCTGCCCATTTCCTGTTTACCGTGCACGACTTCAACAGCATGCTGATTAACAAAGTATGACTTGAGGACTTTTTCATTATCAGCAATCCCTGAGGTCGATGTACCCAAAATAATCGCTAAGCGTTTAGGCGCAAATTGCGCCGTATAGTCGCGTATTTCAGCTTCTATTGCACTTAAAGCCGTTAAAGCAAAACGTAAATTGCGTGAATCGACAGCATGTAAAAAGTCAGGAACGCTTTCAATTAAAGGCTGTTGATAAGCACCAACCCAAACCTGTTTTTCGGGAATAAATTCTGATCTTAAACTCAAGCTATTTTGCGCTGTCGTCAACGCCTGTTTCATCTGTTCAGGCGTATGACCTAAGGCAGATAAACCCACGCTAAACTGAATGCCTACCGCAGGATGTTGTGTACTGATTTGCTCACTCATCATCATCCTCCTTTATTCAGTTGTTTCTAAACGATCATGCAAAGCACTGATGACCATTTGATAAGGCACTTGCAGATTATCTAATTCAATCACAGCATCCTGATGCAGGATATTTAAGACATGCTGTTGATTGATAAAAATAGACTGTGCCTGAGCCATATTTTTAATCTGAACAGTTTTAACCTGAACATTTTGCGACTGTAATTGGACAAAATTTGGATAAGTGGCATATAAAATATCGCGTACCACAAACTCAAACGGCAATAATTTCATTGGCTCAATGCGTTGTTCAACCTGTACTTTTTGACCATCAAAACTGAGCTTAAATAACTGCTGTCCGGTTAGAGATAAAGCCAGCATGTCCAGTTTTTGTCCTTGTTGTTGCTGATACAACAAAAAGCTAAAACTATGCTTATTCCATTGCACTTCAAGCTGATCCTGACGCTGATAATCTTGGGCAAGCCATATTGTGGTGGCCAAACCCTGTGCTTTGGGCAGCAGAGATTGGCAACCACTACAGCACAGTAGTGCAGCAAGTAATAGCACCGTCCATTGCCATTTCGCTTGCATATTAAGCACCATGGGTGATGGCTTCACTGTGCTGTGGCTCACGGCAATATTCAGCCAAGGTACTTAAACGCTTTTTAGCATTTTTATGGATGGGGTTTGTGGTATCCCATGCATAACCTGCCAACAAGGATGACACCATACGGCGAATTTTTTCATCTTGCTGAGTCGAAAACACTACATCTTGAAATTCACCTGAATACCATGATTCAACATAAGCACGGAACACTTGAATCCCTTCACGCAGCGGTTTTTCATATTGCGCCATCCAGTCTACCATTTGCCCGTTCAGCACTTGATCAACCAAAGGAATCGCTAAGCTTGAAGATTTTAACGCAATGGTCACCCCTGAAGAAAACACAGGATCTAAGAATTCACCGGCATTGCCCAAGAGTGCATAATTACGATCCGCCAAATGTTTGACATTGGCAGAATAGCCGACCAATGTTCGTACAGGGGTATCAAATTTAGCATTGCGCAGCACATGCGACAAACTTTCATCATCGGCTAAAATACGTTTCAGCAACGCATCTAAATCGATATCTTGCTGTGCATCGAAACCATAGTGTGCAAAGAAATCTTGTTCTGCTACCACACCAAAAGAGCAACGACCATCGGCAAAAGGAATCAGCCAATACCAAGCACGCTGATCTTTGGCGTGTACCGTAATCAGGATTTTTTCCCGATCAAAATCTGCATCATCCAAAATGCCATCTTCAATATGGGTGAACACGGCACGACGGACTGGAAAGTCGGACGGGCTTTCCAAATCTAAAAACTTCGGCAAGATCCGACCAAAACCGCTGGCATCAAGTAAAAACTTGGCTTGAATCTGGTAAACCTGTTCTTGCTCATCTTTCACAGTCAAAATCGGCTGATTCGACTCCACATCGACATTAATCACTTCATGACCAAAGCGAATCTCTGCGCCATATTGTTCAGCTTGCTGCGCCAGTAAATGGTCAAAATGGGCACGGCGAACTTGCCAAGTTGTGCCCGGGCCATCGCTAAATTTTTCGGTGAAGTCATAAAAACTGCGCTGCTTGCCTCTTAAAAAAGCTGCGCCATTTTTAAATTGAAAGGCAAACTCATCTACATGTTGACGTACAGTATCGAGTAAACCTGCTTCTTCTAAAAAAACCATGGATTGCGGTAACAAAGACTCGCCAATCGAAAAGCGTGGAAAATATTGTTTTTCAATTATCGTGACCTGATAGCCTTTTTGACGCAGCAATGCTGCTGCAGAACTCCCCGATGGTCCTGCGCCGATAATCAATACATCTGTATGTTGCATGGTGCTCATTGCACTGTACCTTAATCTCTCAGCTTCTTTGGCTGATATTGTTGAAGTACAACATGTTTGGCATCGGAAGATGTAAACAATGTTGCATAAATAAATGAAAAAATAACCCCAAGGAGTACAGTCAAACCAAAGCAATGAATGGCATAGGTTTGGCTAAATGATAATAACCCGAAACCCAATAAGGTCGACATCATACATAGGAATAACGCCATGCCCACCACTTGCGGATGGTCATGTCCATGTCGATAAAAAATCGCATAGTCTACGCCAATACCAATAATCAGGAAGGTTCCCATAATGCTGAATAAGTTAATTTCAACCCCGAACCATGCCTGAACGGCAAAGGTGGAGATTAAAGCTAAAGTGACGGGTAAGACCAAAGGCAAAATGGACTTCATGCCATAGATGATGCCCAAACCTAGCGTTAAAGTCAGTAAAGCAAAAACCAATAACCATTGCGCCTGAATTCGATGTTGCTGAAAGAGTTCAGACAATTGATTCACTGGGCGTAACAGCTGTACCTGTGTGCTATTCAGCTGTTCTAAAGCGGCAACATGATGCACATTTTGTAATAGCACCAAACGTTCGGTTGGACTAATTTGTAAAAATGCCAACGGATGCCCGGCCATTTCACTTGGACGCAATAAGGGCTGCTGGTGCAATTGCTTTTGCCACGCTAAAACATCTGCTGGATTGAGCTGTAATGCCGCAGCATAATCCTGTAACACATGGGTCGGAATGCTTTGTAAGAGTTGAATATGATGCTGTTGCTGTTGAATCGGTGGTAGCCATTGTCCTAAAGCCTGAAAAGCATCCAAGGCCCCTTCACTTTGTAGGCGTTGTAATTTTTGAATCAGTTGCTGTTCATTGTATTCAAGCTCTGCGGTCGTCTTACCATGCACCACAAAGTATTCACTGCTTTGTTGCTGCATAAAGCGTTCACGGACGTACTTATCTTCTTGCTTTAAAGTCTGATCCATACTTTGCAAATTACGGATATCATCATTGCTCTGCAACAACATCAAACTGCTGCCTGCCACCACGACAATGGCAGCAATTAAGCCATAACGCAGTCCTTTTCTTGCCTGTACAAAAGTACGTGCTTGACCAATAAAACGTAATCTGCGAATCGCTGGTTCGGCATTTAAGGCAGGCAAACGAGGGAGCAATAAAACACTGGTGATCCATGCCGCAGCCAGCCCCACCATAGAAAAGACCGCGATCTGTTTAAAGCCGGGAAATGGGGTAAAACTTAAGAAAATATAGGCAACCAAGGTGGTCATTAAACCCATAAACAAACTGGGCAATAAGGGTTTGAGCACCGCAAAACCATTGATATGCCGATGCTGCGATTGCATTGCCATAAAGTAAAAAGAGAAGTCGACACAAACCCCGACCAGACTTGCACCAAACACCAAGGTCATGAGGTGAATTTCCCCAAAAACCCAATGCGTGATGGCAAAGGCCACCAAACAGCCGGTGCCCACAGCCACCATTTCTGTCAACATTGGACGAATTGAGCGGAAACCAAACCAGACCAAAAGTAAAATGCCAAAACTTGAACCCAAACCAATGGTGGAAATTTCTTTTTCAGCCGAAGTGGTGCCAAATTGAGCAAATAATAAAGTACCCGTCCAATGCGGTTTCACCTGCATCTGGCGTAGTTGCGTATCGAGTTGTTGAATCCACGCTGAAGTTTGTTGTTGATATTCAATATTATAAGGACTGTTTTTTAGCTCTAAAACCAGTAATCGTGAAATCCCCTGCTCATCTCGAATTGTGGCAAAGCCATCTTCTAAAGCAATATCAGGATGACTTTGTAAACCGGCTAAGCCCATGGCATAACGTGGAAATAACAACAATGGATCGTGTTGTAATAACGCTGCGGTGACCGGCATGCCCGGACTCATAATTTGCAATAAACTTTGTTCGGTCAGCGCAGCATAAGCTTGTTGTTGCAGTATTTTTTGATCGTCTAATGTCAATAAACCGGCACGATGTTGATAGAGCAACTGCGCAAATTTGTCACTGTCTAACTGAGCATGCAAAGGTTGCCACAAATCACTTTTGGCCACCTGCTGTTGCAATGCGGTGGTCGCTTTGGCTAAGGCAGCATCATCTTGAGCATCCAAGACCACAAACACTTTGTCATTCAATTGTTGACTGACGTATTGCTGTGCCCTTTCAAGCCGTGGGTCTTGGCTGGCTTCAGGCAATAAGGCAAAGATATTGGTTTGAATATGGATCTCTTTTTTGAGCCATGCCGTGCCTAGCGCAATCGCAATCACGCTTAAAACAATCAGCCACAGAGCTGTAAATTTATTTTGCCAGTTGGAAAAGTGCATTTTCCTCAGCCGTTAAAGTTTGGGGTTGAGTCGTTTGTTGACTAAAACGAATGGTCGTGGTGTTATTGGCTTGTTCACTCAATACAATGCGATCGACATAACGCTGCCCTTGTGCATCCACGCGAACAAAGAGTTTTTTAAATAAACTGCTTTTCGGGGTTAATGCCACATTCCATTGCACAGGACTATAACTGGCTGAAACAATATTGAAATTTTTAGCCAATGCAGTTTCATTGCCTGACATCAGCTGTAAAAACATGGTCGCCACAGAACCATAAGGTGATTTATCAATTTCAATTTGACTATATGTGCGCTGAGTTTTTTGTACCAATTTATATGGCGTCACAATCAAATCCGCTTTCACTGGACTTTGAATGTTCCAGATTACGCCTTGTGATTTGGAAAATAATACCGTGCCTTTCGAGACAAAAGTTTTGTTCAGTGATGCTAATTTTTTTTGCTGTTCAAACTGAGCACGTACAATCGGGGTCGCAGCAAGCTGAGTAAAAATTTGTTTGAGCTGTGGATTTTGCGCATGTACAGGTCTTGACAACAGCGACAGCAAACACAACACAGCCGCCAAAAATAGCCAGACTGGACGTGATAAATTGATTGCTTTCATTGACTTTACTCCGCTTTAAATGCTGGCCAAGCGTGCAATTGTTCTAACAGCACTTGCGGCGATTGAAAACACATTTCACGGCTTTCAATACCAACCGCCACTTGGCTGGTATAGCCTTTGGTCAGCTTCCGACCACTGTCTGCATCAAAAATTTGATATTCAATTTTCAAGCGGTTTTCCCATTCTTTTAAAATGGCACGCACGCGAATTTTTTGTTCAAACTCAATTCCCTGCACATAGCGAACATGACTTTCAATCACCGGCCATGCATAACCAGATGCAAGCATTTGCTTATAGTTATAGTGAAATTGATCAAGCAATTTACAACGCGCAATTTCAAAATATTTTAAATAATGTCCATGCCACACGACATTCATGGTATCGACATCATGAAATGGCACTTCAATAATTACATCGGCATGCATCGTCAATTTCCTACCCTATTGAGTGAACAAGTTCAGGATTCAATAATTCTAAATTTTCGAAACGATCGACCAGTTGTTGCAATTCCTGCTGTAATGGTCGATCTTCCACCACGTAATCAAAGGTCTGCAATACCCACGTCTGAAATGCGGCCAATACTTCAGCCAACGAACCGTCTAAAGCTTTTAACTGAATGGCTTGTACACTGGCACAGCACAGCGCTGCAATCACTTGTTCGGTCAGCACAATCACACGACTAGCATCCCGTGCTGCAATGGTGCCCATACTGACTTTGTCTTGGTTATGACATTCGGTTGAACGTGAAAAAATAGATGCCGAAAGCGTTTGTTTTAAAGCTTCTGCCGTCCATGCTGACACTGCAATTTGTACAGCTTTAAAACCATGATTCAATGGCAAGCGTTCTGCTGTTGCACCGGTTAAATTGCGTGGTAAACCGTTATTCATTTTATAGTCCACCAACTGCGCCAATTGACGATCCATGAGATCGGCAATATTAGCAATCATGATTTTTAGACTATCCATGGCTTGGGCAATGTGTCCGCCATAAAAATGACCGCCATGTAATACACGCAAATTCACAGGATCAATCAGTGGGTTATCATTACTTGAGTTAAGTTCATTTTCAATAAACTGACGTAACCACGTTTTAGAGTCTTCAAATACGCCAATAATATGCGGCGCACAACGTAAAGAATAACGATCTTGCAGACGTGGACTCTGATGCTCGGTTTGCACCTCACTGTTCAGCCAAGTTCTGAGTTGTGCGGCAATATTTTGCTGACCTGGATGGGGCTTTTGCGCAAATAGCACTTCATCAAAATGGCTTGGATTACCTTCCAAAGCCAAAACATTCAGTGCCGTAATACAGGTGCTGGCCAAAGCAATTTGTTCCGCCTTTTTATAGTTTAAACAGGCAATGGCGGTCATTACCGCTGTGCCATTCATCAGTGCCAAGCCTTCTTTCGGACGTAGCACTAAAGCCTGCATGCCTTTTTCAGCATACACCGTACTGACTGGCACAATTTGACCTTGATCATAAACATCACGTTCACCGACCAAAGCCCCGGCAATATAGGATAATGGGGTTAAATCACCACTGGCCCCCACTGAACCTTCCGATGGAATGACAGGAATGATATTTTCATTCAGCATCCATGTCAGGCGTTCTAACAATGCATGCGATACACCTGAATAACCCCGTGCCAGCGAACATAAACGCGTCACCAACACTGCACGCGCCGTGATTAAGTCCAAATTTTGACCTAAACCACAGCCATGAAAACGCGATAAATGCAACGGCAGTTCATTCACTTGATGCGCAGGGATTTCCACCAAACAGGAGTCACCATAGCCTGTGGTCACGCCATAAATGACGCCTTCATCTTGTAACAGTTGATCTAGAAAATCTGCACCGCGTTGAATCAGATCACGCCATTCAGTGGATACCGGCAAAACCACAGATTTTTCCTGACGCGCCACAGCCACCACATCTTCAATTGAGAGCGGTGTTTCCCCAACAACTAACACTTGCATTATTTTTTGTTCCAAAAATTATAAAAATTAAACCATTGATACGGCGCACGCATACAGTGCTGTTCAAGCAAAATGACATATTGACGCATGGTACTTTGCAGTGCCTGCATTCGGGTTTTTCGAGGGAAATGAAGCTGCTCAGCAATCGCATGAATATGCACTTCAAAGCAACTGCCAACGCGATAACAAAAGACCGCCAGTACGGGTACTTTCAATAAACTGGCTAAAATCCATGCGCCTTGCGGCCAATTCGCCTCTGCGCCTAAAAAGGTAATTGGCTGTACCCGATCAGACTCAACAGGTACACGATCTGCTGCCACAATCACCCACTCACCTTGGTCGAGTTTTTCTTGCAAAATCAAAGCGGTTTCAATACCCAGCTCATCCACCGAAACTAAATTAACATCGGCATGCGCATTCAGTTTCTTTAAAAACTGATTAAATTTAGTGGCATGTTTTTGATAAACCAAAACATTAATTTTTTGTGTATGTTCTGATTTAATCGCCCGTAATAATTCGATATTGCCAAAATGCGACACCACAATGACCGCACCTTTTTGATAATGTGCACGAAAATGTTCATGTCCATGTAAAGCCAATTGCTGCTCAGGGATTTTGCCCAGCCAACCTTCAATTTTATCTAAAATACATTCGCCAAATTGCATTAAATGCTGATAGCTATGACTCAGACTCGGCTCTGTGGTAAAGGGTGATTGTTGCCCTGCAAAATGATGTAACTTAGTTAAATACAACAGTGATGCCTGACGTGCCGTGACTGAAAAAATCCAGTACCACAAAATAATAAAATACAGCACCACACGGCAGAGCCAACGACCACCTAAACGATAGAATGCCAACATTAACGTCAGTGACCACATGCCACCGCGTTCTTTTATGTCATTCCACTGGGTTTGCTTGAGCTGCTCAGTCACGCCATTAACCTTTCATTTTCTGTGACACTAATTTAGGCAACCGTAGCAACATCCCACCCAATAAACGCACATGTGCCTGACTCATACCAAGGTTATCGCGCCATACATTGAAATGAGAAATCCCATCTTCAGGATAAATCACTTGGGTCGGCACATTAATAAAAGCAACATTCGCCCACTTGAGTCGCACTAAAATTTCACTATCAAAACCCATGCGCGGCTGAAATTTTGCCGAATTTAGAATTTGAATGGTCTGGGCCAGTGGATAGACTCGAAATCCACACATACTGTCTTTAATATCGAAGGATAGGCTGTTAATCCAGACCCAAATATGCGTGGCATAACGACCATATAAGCGTTTTTTCGGCACGCTCTCATCAAAAATCGGCTGACCAATCACCATTGCATCTGGATGCTGCTGAGAAATGTCTAAAAATTTGGCTACATCCTGCCAGTCATGCTGACCATCAGAGTCGAGCTGCAAGGCATGACTAAAGCCTAAAGTATGGGCATGACGTAAACCACTCATGACCGCCTGTCCTTTGCCTTGATTATGCGAATGTTCAACCAACTCAACACATTTATTTTGCGCTTTCAGCTCATGTAAAAGTGCGCTACATAGCGCATCACTACCATCATTGACTAAAATAATCGGCAACTGAAACGGCTTCAAATGTGCAACCAAAGCCTCAATATAATGCGGATGGTTATAAACAGGAATCACAAAACAATGCTGCATATACATCCTCTTTTAAACCTGCTCAGTTTGCGTTTTAAACAACAAACGCCCCGATGCCAAGGTCTGATCTGCATGGGCCAATTCAAAACTCACTTTGTGCAATTTTCGTGACAGTTTGAGTTGCAGTACCATATACGGTCGAATCAGATCTTGAAATTTCAATTGTTCAAAACCATTACACCATTCCAGATCGGCCCAAGTTTGACGGGAAAAATGCTGAACAAAACCAATCTGCCCCACACCGGGAAAAATCGGATAATCGGGGAAATGCCCTTTAAAACATTCCAATTCAGCAGAAAATTCAAGCTGATAAACGGCCTGATCTGGCTCGTTCTGTTGTGCCAATACAATAGGCAACAACATGGGTTGAAATAAGGATTTCATGTACTGTTTATTCAGTTTAGATTGTGCATTTTGTGGTAATTGGGTCAAAAACCGCCACTGCCTTGGAATGGCAATGCCTTCCAGTTTTAATTGTAATTGCGCTTTAATTGCCGCCACACATTGCGCTTTGTTGCTACTTTGCAATTGTTGTCTGGCAGCTTCAGACAATACCGCAACACAGGCCAAAATCTGCCGATGTTCACGTTCTAAAATTAAAACATGACACTGGGCAATCTCATCGAGTTCTATTATTTTTTGTTCAATCGCATCTAAACTTAAGCGTTTTTCTTCCAGTTTCACAATCCGATCCAACCGTCCCAATAAACGAAACGGACTCTTGGCATTGGTTGCATCAAGCATTTCAATTTTATCGCCAGTTAAAATCCAGTTTTCACTAAAAGCATGACTGGCTTGCACGGCCAATTCTTGTTGATCACTCACTTGAATGTCTACATTGGCAAAGGGTATCCATAACGCATCATCTTGTTGTCGATGTGCGATTCCACCCGTTTCCGAACTGCCAAACACTTCGTGAATCGGTCGGTTTAAATAAGGACGTACACCCGAGTCCAATTTACCACCCGATGAATATACGCTTAAACAGTGCTGTAGTCGCACATCTGGGGTCCAGCGTTTTAATAATGCAGGACTGGAAATGACATAATTTTCAATGTTTAAAGGCGCTAATTTTTTTTGAATATCAGCGACATCTTCTGGGAAAGCCAATTGGGTTTGATAAAAACAGCGCCCACTGGCTAAAGGCCACAACAGCTTGAACAATAAGCCATAAATATGTTGATGGCTGACTGTTGCTATGGCAATTGCCTGTTCAGGTAACTGAAAACTGGCATCCAAACCTTGCACTTCATTCAAGAGCTGACGCAAAGTACGCGGGATTTTTTTCGGTTGCCCAGTAGAACCTGAAGTATAAAAATAGAGCTGGGCCTGATTTAAAAAGGTATCATCCAGATTTAGTTCAACCTGCGGCTCTGCTGTAGCTGATATAGGCTGACGCTGTAAGAACAGAATATTCTGTTCAGCCAATTCTTTTTCTAAATCACTGACTCGATTGGGCGGCAATAGCACCTGTTTTTGCGCTAAAAGTGCCGCAAACAACAGCACTAAAAACTCATAGCTATCGGGTTCCCATAACGCCCAACTGCTCTGTGATAACAACTGGATTGCATGACTTTGTTGTATCACCTCTTGCCAAAAATCCTGAAAATGGATTGGGCTTAAATCAACCTGAAGACACAGTGGTTTCAGTGAATGAATATGATTCTGAAAATGACACAACATAACAATCCGTTTTATTCCTGAAGTTGATTTAAGCGTTGCTGACGCTTACGCAATATAAATTCGCCCAGCAATAACAGCCCCATCAACACATAGGAAATAAAACCGTTATAGAGCACCCACACCTGCATTGAAGCAAACAACACGGTTGCTAAAGAAATCAGGGCATTGAACACAAAGAAAATACACCAGACTATCGTAACCTTACGCGTCCAAATCACCCCTGCTTCGGGTAAATTCGGTTCAGCCAAACGGGCAAAACGCTCAATCATAGAAGGTGGTTTGATTAAAGTCGCTGCAAAAATAGCGAGTGAACCCAAACTCATCAATACTGGATAGAGTTTCAGCCAGGCTTGATCTTTTAAAATCAAACTTAGGCTGCCGCATAAAATAGCAAATCCCGTTAAGGGCCAAAGTAAAGCATTGCCCTTACTCAATAAGCGCAACAGCCCAAGGACAATCAGCAAACTACTGACCCAGATATATTGACCCTGCGCTAAGCTATAGCCCACTAAAAAGGGATAGAGAATCAAACCGATGACCACTATCCCTTGGAAGACCCATTTCATGCAGCAGACATATTCTGAATCACAGTCACAACATCTTGCACTGTACGTACATTTTTAAAATCTTCAGGATTCACTTGCTTACCCGTCAATTCTTTAATTTTGACCACAAGATCAATGGCATCAATACTATCGACATCCAAATCTGTAGCTAAATTTGCATCGAGCTGCACATCTTCTGGATTAATCTCAAACAGATCTTCCATCCATGCTCTTAATTTTTCGAGTACTTGTTCCTGAGTTAACATCACAACCTCTTATGCCGTTTTCTGTGCTTCAACCAAAGCCACTAGACTTTGAATTGATTTAAAATATTGTTTGGTTTCTGCCGATTCAGCATTCAAATGAATGTTGTAACGCTTTTTCAAGGCCAAACCAAGTTCCAAAGCATCAATTGAATCTAGACCTAAGCCATCACCAAATAATGGTGCTTCAGTTTCAATATCATCTCTGCTGATGTCTTCTAGGGCCAAAACATCAATAATCATTTGCTTTAATTCATCAGCAAGATTGCTCATTTTTAGATAACTCTTGGTTAAAAAATTGGTGTAATTGATGATTTAAATGACGCACATTTTTCGGACTGACCGTGGCATCTTCTAAAATATCAACGACTTGAATGGCATCCAGTACTTTCACATGAATATGAAATGGCTGTGAAGGAATGTGATACCACTTTTCATTTTTGGTTAAAGTTGAAGGCGTACAGGTCAACAACACTGGACGAATCGGTACATGGGCACGAATGGCAATATTCGCCGCGCCACGTTGAAATTCATTCAACAACTCACCTTTTGCAGTTCGGGTGCCTTCAGGAAAAATCAGCAAAGATGCTGCTTGATCTAACTTTAATTTGTCCACACAGTCCTGAATAAATTGTTCAGAACCTGCATTTAAAATATAACCTGCATTTTGCACTGGCCCTTTGGTAAATGGATTGGCCCATAATGCTTGCTTGACCACACAATTTGCTTGTTCCATCAAACCAATCAATATCACCACATCCACCAATGTTGGATGATTGGCAATAATCAGTTCCTGCCTACTTTGCTGTAATTTTTCTAGACCTTCAATGTCATAGGTCATAATTCCAAGCTTTACCATCATTTCAGTAAAACCCTTGAAACTATAGCGAATCACATTTTGTGTACGCTGCTGACGTAAACTTTTATTTTGTGTCGATAAATTTACCAAAGGTGCAACCAAACCACCGATGGCAACGCCACCAATACCAAAACTGGCAAAACTAAATCCTGTCGCACCGACACGCCATAGATAATTGGCTTTTTGTTTAATTTGATTCAGCTTTAACATTTTTGCCACGCTTGCATATGAGAGTCATCTGGGTTCGGCTGAGCTTGCTGCCAGAAATCATAAAAATTTTGTGCATCTATATATTGATGTCGATGCTGTGTCAAAGCATGTGGATCGAATTGTAAATTGGGAGCATCAAGGCTGATCAGCGCAGACATGGCAAAACCACGAAAAGGCTGGAACTCCTGATAAATCTCAGGAAGCGCTTCATCGTAATACACTACCAACACCCGTGAATTGGGTTGTTTTGTAGTTTTTAACCAAGCATAAGCTTCAATCAGTGCTTCACTCCACGACGCGGCCAAACTGGTCGAAGGTGTGGAATCCTGACATAAAATTGAATACAACCCAGCAATGGCATTGTGAACAGATGTCGAAAATTGGGTAGGTGATGGCGTTTGATCTTGCAATACATCGGCTAAAATTTTCAGCGTTTTATGCTCATCACCATATTGCGAAGCCCAGACAATATAATCCACTGCTTCAGCATTCAACGAGCCAATAGCACTATTGATCGCCAATTTAGCAATACCAGATAATCGTCTACGCTGCATTGCAGGGATTTTTTCTAAGGCAGGAACGGTTTCATCGGCACGACTGATATACAGTTGAGATATATTTATTTGAATCATTACCGAAATTTTCCGTACCCTAAGAATATTTTTAGCTCAAGGCTATTTTATTCGCGGGATTATAGCACCTGTCATAAAATTTACACAAAAAGTATCTTGTACTCATTAAATTACCTATATTTATCATTTTGATTTAATTCTATATTTATTATTTTTAGCCCATAAAATAATCATTCATAAAAAAACCAGCAACCTTTGTTGCTGGTTTTTCAACTATCATTGCTTAAAAAATTGGCTGCTTAATTACCTTGTACCAAACGGCGCGCACTAATAATTCCCGGTTGTTGCTCCAAACGTGCCAACAAACGTGATAATTGTGCTAGACCTTTGACCTCAATCAATAATTTCATATTGGCAATACCATCTGATTCTGAAATGGTATTGACCTGACGAATATTAATTTGATCAGAAAAAATGACTTGGGTTAAATCTTTCAACAAACCACGGCGGTCATACGCTTCCACCACAATTTGCACGCTTTGACCACGCGTCGGTTGCATTTCCCAATCAGCTTCTACTGCACGTTCAGGTTCTTGAGTAATCATCCGGCTATAGTCTGAACATGCAATTTTATGAATGCTCACCCCACGATTAAGTGTGATATATCCACCGATAGATTCACCATGAACAGGTTGACAGCATTGAGCAATATGCAGTTCCACATTATCCAAGCCATCAATAAGAATACCATGTGCAGAAAGTGTATGACTGGCACGTGGATTCAAGGTCGGTTTTAGCACCAGTTCAGGTTCATCCTGCCCCAAATGCATATGGCGATTCACTTGATTGATCAAGGAATGCAAACTAATGTCGCCATTGACCAAACCAATCAGAATATCTTCACCCAATTTGACATTAAAATGATTACAATAATCACTTAAATCAATACTTTTGGGATGAATAGCCAAACGTAAAAGTTCTTTATTCAGAATTTCACGGCCAACTTCCAAGTTTTTACTACGATCTTGCTGTCTAAACCAATGACGTAATTTATCCCGCGCACGCGAAGTCTTAATATAACCCAGTGAATTCACTAACCAATCACGATTCGGATCACGATCTTTTTTGGTTAAAATTTCAACTTGTTCACCAGTTTTTAGCGTATAGGTTAATGGCACATAGCGCTGATTAACACGCGCGGCATAACATTTATTACCCACTTCGGTATGCACATGATAGGCAAAGTCTAAAACCGTTGAACCACGTGGCAATTCTTTAATATCACCATCACGGCTAAATACATAAATCTTCTCAAAGCCTTCAAAATCTTGAAGTTGTTCAAAGTTTTCAGCATCTTCACCCGATTTATGCGCACTGGCATCATTACGTTCTTGATAATGCTCCAAGACCGCACGTAAAGAATGTAAGCGGTGATTAAAGGAATGATCGGTGTTTTTACCACCTTCCTTATAATTGAAATGCGAACAGACCCCAAGTTCAGCTTCTTCATGCATGGCCTTGGTACGAATTTGCACTTCCAGCGATTTATTTTCTGCAATAACCGCGGTATGTAAAGAACGATAACCATTGGCTTTCGGATTGGTAATGTAGTCATCAAACTGATGCGGAATATGTCGCCAAATTTGATGCACAATACCGAGTGAGTGATAACACTCAGGCACGCTTTTAACCAAGACACGTACAGCACGAATGTCATACAGTTGGTCAAAACTCAGGTCTTTACTTTTCATTTTTCGATAAATCGAATAAATGTGCTTAACCCGTCCCGTAATCTCCGCCTCTATATGATAGACAGCCAGTTCTTTTTTCAGTTTATCAATGACAAATTGAATATATTGCTCGCGCTCTAAACGTTTTTCATTCAGTAACGAGGCAATTTCTTTATAACGTTCTGGTGCTAAATAACGAAATGCTAAATCTTCAAGTTCCCACTTCAGCTGAGCAATGCCTAGGCGATGTGCCAGTGGTGAATAAATGGTTAGAATTTCGCGAGCTACACGCTCTTGACGTTCTTTAGAAGAATTGGCCAGTTCCCGTAAAGCATAGGTACGCTCTGCCAGCTTAATGAGTACGACACGCACATCTTCGGTCACAGAAATCAGCATTTTATAAATGCCGCTTAAATGTTCGCGCTGGTTGTTATTAAAATGATCTTCTAAGCGTTTGTTCTTTTCAATGAGTTCTGAAAGTTTCCCCATAGCCAATGTCCCTTGGACTAGACTATGGACTTGCTCTCCAAAATGTTCACGAATTTCTTCAAGCGTCATCACGCCTTCACGAACACTTCGATACAACATCGCCGCAGACAAGGTGTCTTCATCAACATGTAAATGTGCCAAAATATCAGCCATTTCAATACCGGTATAAAAGGTATTGGAACGATGATTAACCGTGGTTTGCAGCTCTTTATGTAAAGTTAAATGAGCAACTTCTTCGAGTTGTTCAAGCGTTGCGCCATCTAAGATGCCACGAACACGATTCAGCCATTCGGTTAAATCATGTCGAGCTTGTTCGGCATGTTCTACAGTCGCTTCCTCTGACAGCTCATTGAGTCGCCCAGGAAGTTGTTCACGTACTGTGACCATACCCTTCTCCTACCTCTTTACTTATCATATTCTAAATCGTTTATTTCATTGTATTTTTCGAATAAGGCAATAGACTCAACATGTCCCGTATGGGTAAACATATCCATTACCCCAGCCTTTTTTAATCGATAGCCATGTTGTGCCAACACACCAGCATCACGTGCCAATGTTGCAGGATTACATGACACATAAACGATTTTCTTTGCACCAAATTTAGGTACATAATGCATTATTTCCTCAGCACCCGCACGCGGAGGGTCAATCAATAATGCATCAAATCCTTGATTTGCCCAAGAATGATGCGAAAAATCTTTTGTTAAATCTTGTGAATAAAAATGCGCGTGAATTATACCGTTAATTTGAGTATTTTCCGCAGCACGGCGAACCATTTCTTCACTCCCTTCAACACCCACCACTTGTCCAGTTTCACCCACACAACGCGCAAGCGGTAAAGTGAAGTTGCCTAGACCACAAAATAAATCTAGAACGCGCTCTCCTTGCTGCAATTGAAGCAAATCACATGCCAGCTTCACCATCTGTGGATTAATCGTCGAATTGACTTGGGTAAAATCAAGCGGACTAAAGCCAAACTTGAGATCAAAATCATCTAAATGATAATGCAAACGCATTGCAGCCGTTGGATCATCCACACGATGCAAACTCTCTGCACCTTCAGGTTGTAAATACAATTGCCACTGTTTGTTTAACGCAAATTGTTTTAATTGGTTGACATCCTGTTGTGATAATTTTTCAGTATGACGAACCAGCAATGCAATCTCATCATCGCCCATCGCCAATTCTATATGACCAATGGCTGCTTTGGCTTTTAGACTTTGGAGTAACTGTTTCAATGCAGTGATGGAACCAAATTCACGATCCAGCACCATACAACGGTCAATCGAAATCAATTTATTGCTTTGGTTCTCACGAAATCCCACCACCAATTTGTCTTTATGTGGAAGGTAGCGCACCCCTATACGGGCTTTACGGCGGTAATCCTCACGGGTTGAACGTAAAGCAGGGAGCCATTGCTCAGGCTGAATGCCAGCAAAATGTTCTAAATGCGATTTTAAAACATCTTGCTTGAGACGAATTTGTTCATCTAACTGAATGTGCTGCATATTACAGCCGCCACACACGGTAAAATGTGGACATTTCGGCTCAATACGCATTGCAGCAGGTTCACTTAATAACGCAATGCTATCCGCTTCTTCTAAACGCTTGACCACATTGGTAATTTGCGCGCTAACCGTCTCACCCGGCAAAGCATAACGAATAAATACTTTTTTGCCTTGCTTCTCACTCGGATGATCGGGGTATGATCCATAGTGTGCTATCCCCCGTCCTTCATGTGAAAGTGACTCAACCTGAAAAGTATAAATCGGCTGTTGAGCTGGACGGGGCTTGGTTCTATGTTTCATGAATACCTAGAGTGTGGGAGAGAGAAAGTCTATCGATGTAAATTCAGTACGCTGTGAAGTTTCACGCCATACTGCTAAAAAATTGCGATGTTGAGGTTGGGTGGATAAAAATTGAATGGTGCGCTGAATAACATCACGATAATCATCAATTAAAAGCTGACCTTTCAATAACGACCAACGCAAATAAATCAACCAGGTATTCAGTACATCACCTTCGCAATATGCAGTCAGTTTTTGCCATTCTTGCTGACGTACATATTCGGGCACATGGTAAGCACCATCACCGCGTTTACCGGGATAACCCAGTAAATGTGCAATATCATCCAGTTTTTGAAAATGCCGGCCATTAAACATCGCCATCACATCCATTAAATCAACATGACGATGGTGATAACGGTTCTGATAGTTATTATAGCGCTTTTGCTGATCAATTTCGCCTTGATCAAATAAACTTGGCGCAGACAAACCATGATACATGGCGCGAAAAAGAATCACAGGCAAATCAAATTGTGAACCATTCCAACTGACTAGCGTCGGATGTCGCTTATCAAAAATAGAGAGGAATTTGGTTAAAATTTCTGCTTCGCTGTGTTGTTCTCGGCTAAACGAGAACATTTTCATACCGCCCTGTTCATCTAACCATAAGCCAGAAATACACACGATCTCATGCAAAGCTAAGCGTTGAAAATCCATACCCGATTCTTGACGACGCAATTTAATTAAGGCCTGTTCTAAATCTGCTTCGGGCAAATCTAAACCATACAAATGCGCCCCCGATTTTAAATCGGTTAAGGTTTCTATATCGAAAATTAAAACAGGTAAGCGCATGTGAAACTCACAAAATGGCAGATTTATTCAGGGTCTTGAACTGAAAATAAACCTGTAGAAAGGTAACGATCGCCACGATCGCAAATGATACAGACAATAACCGCTTCAGGATTTTCTTGCGCCAATTGAATAGACGCCCAAACTGCCCCACCGGATGAAGTCCCCGCACTAATGCCTTCTTTTTGCGCCAGTTTACGCATGGTTTTTTCTGCTTCAATTTGTGGAATATCCATAATGCGGTCAACACGACGACGATCAAAAATCGTAGGCAAATATTCTTCCGGCCAACGACGAATACCGGCAATGCTTGAACCATCCGAAGGTTGCAAACCCACAATTTGAATCTCGGGGTTCATTTCTTTTAAATATTTAGAAACGCCCATAATGGTGCCCGTTGTCCCCATTGAACTGACAAAATGAGTGATTTTCCCACCCGTTTGCTGCCAAATTTCAGGGCCAGTGGTGAGATAGTGCGCTTCAACATTATCTGGATTACCAAATTGGTTCAGCACTAAACCTTTGCCTTCTTTTTCCATCTGCAAGGCAAGATCACGTGCGCCTTCCATGCCTTGTTCTTTGGTCACTTCAATCAGTTCAGCACCATAAGCCCGCATTGCATCTTTACGTTCTTGACTCATGTTATCAGGCATGATTAAGGTCATTTTGTAGCCATGCATTGCGGCAACCATGGCTAAGGCAATCCCTGTATTTCCGCTTGTCGCCTCAATTAACGTATCACCTGGCTTGATTTGACCACGCTTTTCAGCTTGCATAATCATGTTATATGCAGGACGGTCCTTGACTGAACCGGCCGGATTATTGCCTTCAAGTTTTGCCAGTACTGTTGCTTGAGCGTGACTTGCTAGACGTTGTAAACGCACTAAAGGAGTTTTTCCTACATAGTGATCTAACAAAAATTCGTCTGCTTGAAAATCAGGGGAGGTATTACTCATTATTTGCACCTAGATCGAGGTGCGCCTATTGTATGAAAAAATGCTAGGCGCTGCACCCATTTAACAGGCTTTTTATTGAAAGTGATTAAAGCGCAGTCAGTTTCAAATAAAGCATGCTAAACTGCCATGCATAGGAAATAAACTGCTTTAACCATGTCAAATATCAATAAAAAGTTATTTAAGCGTCTACACTTAAATCATGCTTATGGACAATTAATTGCACTAATTTTTGTGCCAATTACGATTTTGGCATGTGTTGGTGCATTGTTGGTTTTATCCGAAACGTCAAATGCATCACGTGCGCAGCAAAAACAAATGGCGATTGCCATTATGACGCGCTACCAACCCACCGCTGAAGCTGCACTCGACTTACTCAATCGTTATCCTTGGCAATATGATCAAGCGCGTAATGCCATGCAAAGCATGTTAAATGAAAAACATATCATTCGTGCCGCGATTATTGACCCCAAAGGTCGAAATCGTTTAAGCATTGGTTTTCAAGACCAAGACCCTTGGCCTGCAATTCACTCGAAAGCCTCTTTTGCTGGCCCTATTTCCTATAATAAAAATCATATTTACGCACTCAATATTAATGAAAATACACAATCACCTGCACAATTGGTGATTGAACTCGACAACCAGCCGCTCGAAATTGCACGTTATCGTGTCATGATTGTACTGGTGGCAACCGGTCTGCTGACTTTATTGCTGCTGTTATTGTGTTTGAATTTTTATTCACGGCGCTGGATTGCACCGATGTACGAAATTCGGATGCAGTTACAACGCTTAAATGCCGACACACTCGATCAGCACATGGTCATTAACAGTACCGGTGAATTACGGTTGCTTCAGCGTGATATTGCCAATGTGGTCAAGCGTCTACATTTTAGTTTTTTAGAATTGAAAGAACACACCGAACAAACTGAAGATGACTTACGTCGTACTTTAGACACCTTAGAAGTGCAAAATATTACCTATCGTCAAGCACGTGACCAAGCCATTTCAGCGAACCAGTCTAAATCGGTGTTCTTGGCCAATATCAGTCATGAATTACGTACCCCATTAAATAGTATTGATGGCTTTATTCATTTGTTGCTGCGCCAAGGCAATTTAAGCAATGAACAAAATTTATATTTGCAGACCATTCGTAAATCATCGGCCCATCTTTTGGCTCTAATTAATGATGTGCTTGATTTCTCGAAAATTGATGCCGGTAAATTAGAATTAGAAACCGCACCATTTGACTTAGAAGAAGCCATTTTTGATGTGATGGATATGCTCTCGCCCTTGGCTGCACAAAAGCATATCGATATGGCCTTTTACTATGCCGACAATATACCGACCCAAATGGTAGGCGATGCACTACGTTTCAAACAAATTCTGACCAACCTCATTTCCAATGCAATTAAGTTCACTCCAGATGGTGAAATTATTGTCCGTGCACGAATGGAACATGATGATATTGGTCACTGTTTATTACATTTTAGCGTACAAGACAGCGGGATTGGTTTAAGTGGTACAGACCGGAAAAAACTGTTTGAATCCTTCTCGCAAGGCGATGCGTCAGTCACCCGCCAGTTTGGGGGTACAGGTCTAGGTTTAGCCATTTCCAAGCAGCTGGTGCATTTAATGCAAGGTCAAATTGGCTTTGAAGATAACCAAGAACGCGCACCCACTGAAAAAGGCTCGACCTTCTGGTTTACCGCTCGATTTGCTGTGGATGACGAGATTGAAATTGAGCATCCAAACTTTAATAAAATGCAGGTGGTGTCGTATTTAGCACACCCTGCAACGGCAAATATTTTACGACATTATCTGGAAAATTATGATGTCCATCATGTCGAAACCAGCTCAATTCTAGATTTATTTAGTCAACTGAAACGGTTCTCGGAAAGTGATGAAAATACTTGGCTGATTGTCGATCATAGTGGTGATGGCGAAGCATTATTAAAAGAAATTCGGAATCGTTATACTGGCAACATTGCCGTCTACGGTTATCAAATGGCACTCGATCCCAACATGTTAAGCGAGTATCGGGCGCGACCACTGTATCAACCGCTCAGTCGCAGCGCATTAATTCAACTGCTCAGCAATCAACCTATTTTTGAGCATGATATCCATGAAGAATTTAATGGACAAGGCTTACATGTGCTTGCGGTAGATGATCACTTACCGAATTTAATTGTTTTAGAAGCGCTATTGGGTGAACTGAATGTCAAAACCACCAAAGCGTTAAGTGGTCAAGAAGCGCTTGAAATTATTCAAAAGAGAATTGAAAAAGGCTTGGCTGCATTTGATGTGGTGTTCATGGATATTCAAATGCCTGTGATGTCAGGCATAGATACTACCCGCGCGATTCGCTCGCTAGAATCGACCTTAGAAAACCATAAACGCCTGCCGATTATTGCATTGACAGCGCATGCACTAGCAGATGAAAAACAAAAACTGTTACAGGTCGGCATGGATGATTACGTCACCAAACCGATTCAAATGGAACAAATTATTCAAATTTTGACCCATTGGACGTCAGAAAGCTTTAAAAAAGCCAAAGTTGCCGATAAAGCCATCCTGATTGAAGCACTCGATCCCGATATTTTAGATTGGCAACAATGTTTGCAACTGGCTGCCAACAAAGAAGATTTGGCCATTGATTTACTGAAAATGTTGGTCGATAGTTTCCCGACGGAAATCAATGAAATACAACAGTTAATTGAATTGGAAGATTTCCCGCAACTCGAACACGTCCTGCATCGTTTATATGGCGCAACACGCTATGTTGGTGTGCAGAGCCTACAAGAGGTTACAGGTGCATTTGAACAGTTTGTTTCCTCTTTACGCAAAGAACGGCGTAAAGCAGATGAAAACTTTATTCAAGAGACGCTAAAACGCTTGGATGAATTACAGTCTGTGATTCAACTGGTCGAACAGGCAGCGCAGCAAATTTTAAACAAGACAAATCTCTAGGGTCTGATGCAAATCGCGGCAGTAGCGTCTAGATTTAGATGTGACTCTACTGTCATGTATCATGGCATGTATCAGAGAAATGACCGTGTTATGCTCAAAACAATCTAAAAAATAGAGATCTATCTCATGGCGTTACTTCGCATAGAAAAAAACAATGGCATCGCAACCGTATCTTTAAACCGTCCAGAAAAACGCAATGCCATGAGCTTTGCTTTACTACGTGAATTGGTCAATGCAGCCAATCAAATTAAAAAAGACCGTTCGATTCGCTGCGTGATTTTAACCGGCGAAGCCCATGTCTTTAGTGCTGGGATTGACCTTGCCGATTTAAATGCGCCAAAAAATACTGCCTATGCAGCATGGGAACTGATTAAACCGGGACAAAGCCTATTTCAAAAAGCCTTTCTCATTTGGCAAGAACTGCCTGTGCCTGTGATTGCGGCACTTGAAGGATATTGCCTCGGTGCAGGTATGCAATTGGCACTGGCTGCGGATATTCGCATTGCCCATCCTGCTACCAAAATGTCAATTATGGAAAGTCGTTGGGGATTGGTTCCAGATATGGGGCTGACGCGTTCCATTAAAGGCATTATCAGTGTCGATCTTGCGAAAGAACTCACCTTAACTGGTCGTATTTTCGATGCCACTTATGCCAAAGAAATTGGTTTGGTGACGCATTTAGATGAATCGCCAATCAGCAAAGCCCAAGCCATTGCAGAAGAAATGTTACAACGCTCTCCTGATGCACTGACCGCAGCCAAACGGGTCCTTGATGCGATGGAACATGAGCCAAAAAAATCTTTACGCCTAGAAAAAATCTGGCAACTGAAATTACTTTTAGGTAAAAATAGTAAATTAGCGCGTAAAAAAGACAAGAACCCCGACGTTCAATTTTTACCGCGCCAATATAAGTAAAATATTGAAATCACAGCATTGTGCAGAGAAAAACACATGAGTTTTGATCGTAATACAAAAATTGCATTTTTAGGTATGGGGCTGATGGGTAGCCGAATGGCAACTCGACTCATTCAAGCAGGTTTTAGCGTGGCCGTGTGGAATCGAACCGCATCGGCATGTGACGTGCTAATTGATATGGGTGCAACGGCCTTAGAGTTGCAAGATATTGGGCAATATCCGGTTATCTTGACCTGTTTGGCTGATGATGCAGCGGTGCAATCTGTTTATGATCAAATTCAAGCGCAGTTATGTGCTCAGCAAGTGATTGTGGATTTCTCTAGTTTATCGGTCGATCAAACCAAAACCTTGGCAGGGCAAGCGCAACTGCATCAAGTGCAGTGGATTGACTCCCCTGTCTCTGGTGGAACGGCGGGTGCTGAACAAGGCACATTGGTGATTTTTGCTGGGGGTTATCTACAAACCATTCAGGATTTGTCGCTGATTTATAACGTGCTTTCACAACGCGTCACCCGAATGGGTGAAACAGGCACTGGGCAAGCCACTAAAATCTGCAATCAACTGATTGTGGCTGCAAACAGTACCTTAATTGCTGAAGCGGTTGCCTTAGCTGCTCAAGCAGGCGTAGATACCACTTTGCTGGCTCCTGCATTGGCCGGCGGATTTGCCGACTCAAAACCTTTTCAAATTTTAACCCCGCGTATGGCAACCCATACTTTTGAACCTGTGCAATGGAAAGTGCAAACCCTGTCCAAAGACTTAAATAATGCAGTTCAGCTGGCCGAACAATTTAATTTAAATATTCCCGTTGCAAAACAAGCACTATCACAATTGCAAAGCCATCAAAATAAAGGCTATGCTGAAGCTGATCTTGCAACAGTGATTCAACTGGTTGAATCTTAAGCAGCTCAAGTTTAACCTACAAGGAGTAAAGGCATGATTAAGTTGGCTGTAAATCTATCGATGATTTTTACTGAAGTGCCCTTAATTGAGCGCTTTGCTCTGGCTCAGGCACAGGGTTTTAAACATGTTGAAATTCAGTTTCCTTATGAACTCAGCATTGAGCAAATTCAAAGCCAACTCACCATGCATGACCTCACCCTTTGCCTGATTAATGTGCCTGCTGGTGACTTAATGCAAGGCGGCAATGGTTTGGCTGGTGTACCGGGGATGGAACTGGAGTTTCACCGTGGTTTAGAACAAGCCGTTCAATATGCAACTGCGCTGAATGTACCTAGCGTCAATATTTTAGCGGGTAAACAACCACTCGATTCAGACCTACTGCCTTGTTTAAATACTTTATCAAGCAATCTTAAACTGGCCTGTCATCGGTTATCCGATCATCATATTCAACCTGTCTTTGAAATGATTAATAGCACCGATATGCCACGCTTTTTAGTGCAAAATATTGCTCAAGCGCAAGAAATGCTAGAAGCCGTGCAACACCCTGCCCTTAAAATGCAATATGACTGTTACCATATGGCGATGATGGGTGAAGATGTACTGGAAGCCTTAAAAGAAAATATTCACGATATTGGCCATATTCAATTTGCCGACTGCCCCGGACGTCATGAACCCGATACTGCACAAATACATTTTGCAGAATTTTTTCAATGGCTCAATCAAAGTGCATACAGCGGCTATATTGCAGCAGAATATAGACCACAAGCCCATTCCAGCCATTCCTTTGCATGGAAAGATAAATATTTTGCAAAACATCCGCAAAGTTAAATTATGAACAGAATTGAAATGCAGCACTAAAACCGCTATATTACACGATGAGTTATTGTCCGGAAATAAAACCCTTTATGAATTTAGAACCATCGCCCAGCGCTTCTAATTCTCTCGATCTCGCAATGAATTCTCAAGCTCAAGATGTACAAGCTTGCTTAAAAGTTGTACATGAAGCCCTATTAGATGTAAAAGCAAAAGATATTCTTGAAATTGATGTTAGCGCTATTAGTAATGTGGCAGATGCCATGGTCATTGCTAGTGGCACATCAACGCGTCACATCAAAGCCCTTGCAAATAATGTTGCTGAAGAAGCACGTAAAGCAGGTTTTCGCCCTCTCGGTGTTGAAGGTGAACGTGATGCAGAATGGATCTTAATCGACCTTGGTTTTGTGGTTGTCCACGTTATGCTTCCAGCGGCACGTAAATTTTACGACCTTGAAAGCTTATGGCGTGCCACTCCTGAATCGATAGCGTAAAGTAAAAAAGCGACCTTAAGGTCGCTTTTTTCATCTTAGAGCTTCTGTTTTCATTGAATGCTGACCAACAGCTCAATCACAGCAGCAATATGATCCATTGCAACTATAATAATTGGTGTAAATCAACATCGGGATATTTGCTTTTAATTTCCATTTTCGCCCTTGCATAGACTTGATCAGCCTTGGCTGGCCCATAAAACTCACAATAACATTCATATATGATGGTAATCACTTGGGCATAAAGCGTGAGTGGTAAAACATCGATAAAAGCAGCATCATTTATTTTTACCGATGTCTCAATCGCTAAGCCCATCATCTGCAACTGTTTTTTAACCTCATCATTAAAATCATCCAAATCGGTTGCTATAACAGTCAACATCACCGCATCAACCAAGGCAAGACAAGCATCGGCAATCGCTATTGAAATAAGCTCTTCTGGCTCTGGCTTCGGTTTGATTTCTAATAAAACCTGCTTCTCAACAGCCGACATTTCAGACAGTACTTTTTTCAACATCTCTTTGCGATAAAAACGCAATTCATCGGTATTACAAATTTCACTTAAAAAACGATTGAGTACAAAAGAAGGTTGATCTCCATATTCTTGCTCCCAATAATTCAGTACACGCTCCAATGCCGTGCCATTCATATAGTGACTAAGACCACGTTCAATCGCTTGTTTCTTTTGTATCACACTGAGTAATTCATTCGGCATCGTTCAACTCCTTAGTGACGTTTGGTCATATCGTCCGTTTCAAAGGTCACATCACGCTGAAATTCTGGATAAGATAGCTCAGCATGTTCGGTATAATCCAACCCACGTTGTTCATGCTGTTTGCTCACACGCAAGCCGCCTAAAAGTTTGTCGAGCACTTTAAAAACCACGAATGCAATGCCGAACCCCCAAAGAAATGCAGCGGCTACACCTAAAATCTGAATCGAAATAATATGTGAATTAAACAGATCTGCTTCAAAAAATAAGCCAGCAGCTACCGTTCCCCATGCCCCACAAAAACCATGCACAGTGACCGCATCCACCACATCATCCAGTTTTAATTTTTCCATTAAGCTTGGCATTACACTGACAATCAAACCTGCGGTTAAACCTGTAATGACAGCAAATAATGGCGACATGGTTGCACAGCCTGCGGTAATTCCGACCAAGCCGCCCAATGAAGCATTAATGGTCGTCTTCATAAGAATCGCTTTGCCACGAATTAAGGCATACAGCATATATGCTACGGCTCCAGCGCAGGCTGCCAAATGGGTATTGAGGGCAATTCGACCAATACTGACACTGGCATTCACAGTTGATGCTGCATTAAAACCAAACCATGCAAACCAAAGGACAAAGCCACCTAAAGCAACCAAAGGTAAATTATGCCCTGCCAAATGATGACTTTGTCCATTTCGTCCAAAACGTCCTAAGCGAGGACCCAAGACAATAATACCGGCCAATGCCACCCAACCACCGATTGAATGCACCACAGTTGAACCGGCGAAGTCAATAAAACCCAAAGCTTTTAACCAACCTTGGCCATCAAAGAGACTGCCCCATGCCCAACTCCCAAAGATGGGATAAATTAAACCACTCACCACCGCTGCACTAACCACATAAGCCACAAAGTGAATACGCTCAGCCATAGCACCACTGGCAATGGTGGTTGCCGTTGCCGCAAACATCATTTGGAAGAATAATAAGTTCCAATGCCAATCATCCATCACATTGGGTGCAAAATGACTTGTCCCAATCCAACCTGAGGCATTAACACCAAACATTAAACCAAAACCGAGTAACCAAAAAACCAGCCCACCCAAACATGCATCCATATAATTTTTCATCAAGACATTAACGGTATTCTTACTGCGTACAGAACCGCTTTCGACCAATGCAAAACCTGCCTGCATAAAGAAGACCAGAATCCCGCCCATGACCACCCAGACACTATCGAGAGACAAACGTATTTCTTGAATATTTTCAGCGGTTGCCGTGACATTATTTGCAAAGGTTGGAAAAGATATTGCCATCAGAAGCAGACATAAATACTTTATTCTTTTCATAAACTTCCCCCTAAAATACTCTTAAAAGCAAAATTAATGCCACAAACCAAAGCGATGATTTATGTTCAATTTCATCTTTTAAAACAGCATTCTTTTAGGGAACTTTGTTCAAAACAGGCAAAGTAAAACAAATTATTTTAAAAAATAATGATTAAAACAAATAAGATAGCGCTACTTTATGTCGCACTTTATTGAGCAGATAAATATATTGCGCCAAATAGAAGAGTCAAAATCAGCAATTATTATTGTTTTTAGAGAATCGCAACAATAAAAAACCACCCGAAGGTGGTTTTTAATCTCCCTAAATCCCTCTTTATAAAAGAGGGACTTGAGACTTTGATTTAGTGGCCAGAACCATTAATTGCTTTGGTCATATCTTCCACAACTTTCTTGGCATCACCAAAAATCATCATGGTTTTATCATTATAGAACAAGTCATTGTCTAGACCTGCATAACCTGTCGCCATTGAGCGTTTGATCACCATAATGGTTCGAGCGCGATGTGCTTCAAGAATTGGCATGCCATAAATCGGTGATGTTGGATCGTCTTTTGCCGCAGGATTGACTACGTCATTCGCACCAATCACCAGTACCACATCTGTTGCTGGGAAATCAGAGTTAATCTCATCCATCTCTAAGATGTCTTCATACGCAACATCAGCTTCAGCCAGTAATACGTTCATGTGACCTGGCATACGACCTGCCACAGGGTGAATGGCAAAACGCACCGTTACACCTTGTTCTTTCAAAATATGCGCAAGTTCTTTCACTGCATTTTGCGCACGACCTTGTGCCATACCGTAACCCGGTACAATCACAACGCTATCTGCATTCGACATTAAGAAGCCGGCATCATCCGCAGAACCTGAACGGTGGTTACGCTGTACTTTATCGCCTGCTGCTGCTGTTGGTGCGGCTGTGCCACCCATTGCACCACCAAACAATACATTGATGATTGAACGGTTCATCGCTTTACACATGATGTAAGACAGAATCGCACCCGATGAACCCACCAGTGAACCAGCCACAATCAACATGTTATTTTCAAGCGTGAAACCAATACCCGCTGCCGCCCATCCAGAGAATGAGTTTAATAGCGATACCACAACTGGCATATCACCGCCGCCAACAGGTGCAATCCACACCCAACCCAAGACCAATGCCAGAGCAGTCATTGCCCAGAATGCTTGCATGTTGCCTGTTGAGAAGAACATGAAACCACAGACGAGCATTGCAAGGAAAATGCTGGCTTGTAGGGGTTTAACCCATGCACCTGAAATAGTTTTCGCCCATTTTTTTGCAGCCAATTTACCATAAGCAAATACAGATGCTGTAAAGGTAATCGCACCGACAAAACAACCAACAAACAATTCAAATAAATGAATTTTACTCATGTGTGCATGTTCAACGCCTGCTGCTGTTAAAGCCTCTTCGTTTTCAACAAACAATGCTGTGAGTTGGTTGTTATGTAGAATTGCAGCAATCGCAATCAATACCGCAGCCAAACCCACCAATGAGTGCATCAATGCCACTGTTTCAGGCATTTGTGTCATTGGAACAGTACGCGCACGTGCAATACCAACAACCCCACCTAAAACCATTGCACCGACAATCATCCAAACCACAGGATGATTCGCCACAAAGAACGTGGTGATTACAGCAATCGCCATCGCGATCATACCGTAACGGTTACCTGCAATTGCGGTTTTAGGACCTGACAAACCACGTAGCGTTAAGATAAAAAGAACGGCGCCTACTAAGTAGAACCAATCCGCATAGTCTCGAATAAATTCCATTTACGAACCCTCTTTTTTCTTTTGCTTAGGCTTAAACATTTCCAGCATACGTGCAGTTACTGCGAAGCCACCGAAAATATTGATACTTGCCAAGAACACAGCAACCGCACCCAAGATGCTCACCACGTTAATGCTTTGGAAAGCCACGTTTGCATCAAGCCCAATACTTGGCATACCCACAGTTTGAATCATTGCACCAACGACAATAATTGAAGACAAGGCATTGGTTACAGCCATTAATGGTGTATGTAAAGCAGGTGTTACCCCCCAAACCACGTAGTAACCTACGAAGATGGCAAGGACGAAAATTGTAATCGTTTCAACCATGATCTATCTCCTTAACCACGCTTTAACAGCACTTGGCCGCCGTGAGTGACAAGTAGGGCTTTTTGAATTTCTTCTTCCTGATTTAAAACAAAGTTCTTATCAGCATCAAAAAGTGTTTCTAGGAAATTAAAGACATTACGTGCATACAGTGCCGAAGCTTCTGTCGCAACTGTTGCCGGAATATTTGGAATACCTAAAATCGTTACGCCATTATCGGTAACCACATTTTCACCGCATTTTGAGCCTTCAACGTTACCGCCTGATTCAACTGCCATATCAAGGATGATTGAACCCGGTTTCATTTTGGCAACTGTTTCAGCACGAATTAAACGTGGTGCATCACGACCTGGTAAAAGTGCTGTGGTAATCACGATGTCTGCATTAGAAACAGCTTTATCGACAATTGCCGCTTGGTCTTTGATGTATTGCTCACCTGGCATCCATCCATAACCATTTTTAGCAGCATCGGCAGCTTTTTGCTTTTCTTCTTCAGACATCGGTACGTCTAACCATTTACCGCCTAAAGACTCCACTTGATCGCGAGCTGTAGGGCGTAAATCTGTGGCTTCAACCACTGCACCTAAACGCTTTGCCGTTGCAATCGCTTGTAAGCCTGCAACACCGACACCCATAATTACCACACGAGCCGGTTTTACCGTTCCCGCAGCGGTCATAAGCATTGGGAACATGCGTTGATATTCTGCCGCAGCCAAAAGCACAGATTTATAACCAGCTAAGTTGGCTTGAGAAGAGAGCACGTCCATGTTTTGTGCGCGAGAAAGCGTACGAGGTAAGAGCTCTAAAGCAAATGCAGACACCTGCGCGGATGCAAATTGGTCAAGTTCAGTATTACGATACGGATCAAACATTGCGATCACAGCGGTATTCGCTGCAAGCTTCTGAATTTCATCACCTTTAGGGGCGCGGACTTTCAAAATAATTTGACTGCCTGTATAGGCATCATCTGTAATTTTAGCACCGACCTGTTCATATGCACTGTCAATATAAGCGGCTTTCACGCCTGCTCTACGTTCAATGACGACTGTATGACCAGCACTGATCAACTTCTTTACTGTTTCTGGCGTTGCTGCCACACGATTTTCACCGAGAACAGTTTCGGTTGGGATTCCGATCTGCATGAGCCTTCCTCAAGCTAGTTTTTCTTAAGTAAACATCGCTATTCGCAATGTTTCCCCCTAGATGCATTTTTGTTGAATTTTTGGATTCTAATTGAACTGTTTTAAATTACCACCCAATATTTATTTAATAAATACCCATATATTGAACTGGTGATTCACAAAAATTATCATACGATAGAGCATTTATTTTTTTGGCTTTCATTAAAATTACTTTTATCCACTTAATTGCCATTGTGGTACTTTCTCAATTTTTATATTTAAGCACTCGTCATTATTGCTTGAGATTGATTTAAAAATAAACATTGATCATTCTGACAATCAGCACTTTTATTACCCAACGAGTTATTAGATAAAGATGTTCTTGTTGAGCACTAAAATGGCACATTTAGCTTCTACTTTTTATGAGATTGACTAAAGTGACATAATAGAGAAAATCCGCCAGCTAAAAACCCAGCTGTTTTTTTCCAGTTCATTTAAAAAAAATGAGTGACCAAGCAAACATTGCGCTGTTTCTATTTTTCTCCATTTCAATTGTTCGTTTTAATAACAGCATCTATTCACCATAAGTCTAATTGGATCAAAAAATAATTACATTTTTTTTGATTGCCATTTCGGCAGGTGATGATTTAGCCTTTATTTGATCTATTTGAGTGTTTTTCGCACCATCTTAGCGCAAATTTTAACTATTTTTACCTGTATCCTGATTACACCTCAGCAAAATCATCATTTTTTTGCATTTCCGCCTTGCTTAGGCGCTAAATTTTTTTAATATTTTTAATAAAATCGTGACTCAACTCATTTCAACTGAGCTTTAGCTCGACTTAAGTCAAATAAAATCCAGAATTTTGAGGACTCATTCCAAACTGGAATCGCAGTCATCATCTTTTTGCATTTCAATTCTTCTGATAAAAACTTTATCATTCACATTTCTACACTGCATTACAGAGTGCAATAACACTTCGTCAAGTAGGTAAAATGAAAGGTTTTTTGACAGCAACACAATTAGGGTCTTTATGCGCAATTGGTGCTGCTTTTTTATTTAGTACCAAGGCCATTATTATTAAACAAGCCTATGCGCTCTCGCCACTGGTCGATGGCACGGTCCTTATGGTGCTCAGAATGCTCAGTGCACTGCCCTTTTTTTTACTGCTCTGTTGGTTCAATCGGCAGCACAACAAAAATATCGCGCCTAAAGACTGGATGATGCTGATTTTTGCAGGATTGATTGGCTATTACTTGTCTAGCTGGTTAGATTTTGCAGGCTTAATGTATATCAGCGCATCACTAGAGCGGATTATTTTATTTTTATATCCCACCCTCACTGTGCTTGCCTCTAGTATTATTTATAAACAGAAACTCAGCCTAAAAAGTGGGATTGCAATTGCACTGAGTTATGGTGGTACAGTCATTGTGATGTTACAGGAACAAAGTACAGTACCGCATGAAGGCAATTTTTGGTTGGGCGTCAGTTTAGTCTTTGCCAGTGCAATCAGCTTTGCAAGCTATCTATTATTAACCCCACGTCTGATTGCTAAATTTGGCTCATGGAATTACACCGGTTTGGCCTTAAGCATTGCGTGTTTGGGCACACTCACTCACTACTTTATTGCCATCCCCAGTCCAATCTCATTACTCACGCAATTGCCCATCGGGGTGATTGGTTATGGCATCGCATTAGGTTTACTGGTCACGGTACTTCCCACGATTTTGATTGCGCAAAGTATTTCACGCTTAGGCGCAGCGCAATCGGCAATGATTGGTTCAATTGGCCCAGTGTTAACCATTATTCTGGCAGTGGCTTTATTAGGTGAACACATGAATGCCATCCAATGGTTTGGTTGTTTGCTTAATATTGTTGGGGTCATGATGATTACGCTATCGAAAAAGAAACTGGCGCACTAATCATCTTCTATACATGGCTGCTGAATGGTTAAATGCTGTTGCTTTTCTTCAAGTTGCAATAATATCTGCTGAAAATGAGCGCCCGCAGATTGATCTGCCATTTGATCGTTCGGATTACGCAATGGACATTGTTGTAAAGACAAACAGCCGCAGCCAATACACCAATCGAGTTGTTGCCGGAGTTGCAACAAACTGACAATTTGCACATCTAAACTGGCTTGCCATTTTTGCGACATTTTTTGCCAATCGGCCTTGCTTGCCACCTTATTTTTTGGCAATACCGAAAAGGCTTCTTTAACTTGTTGCAAGCGCATTCCGACTTGCTGTGCAACTTTAATAATAGCTACACGGCGTAGCATGGCACGTTGATAACGACGTTGCTTGCCTTCGGTACGAATGCTCCAAATCAATTCTTTTTCTTCATAGAAACGAATCGCGGGGACACTTACACCACTGCGCTGTGCCAGTTCACCTATCGTTATCCACTGATGTGCATCTTTTTCAGTCACAAGGCTTGACCTCAAGTTAACTTCAGCTTTGATACTAGCAAAATTAACCGCTCATTTCTGGACGATCGTGCATGAATTCAAGTATTGAACAGCCATCCAAAGCTTTTGTACTCCTTAACCCAAAGACACTTTATAACCCACAAGCTTTTGCGTATAGTCACATTGCCGAAGTGACACAGTTTCAACGTATCCTTCACATTTCAGGACAAGGTGGTGAAAACCAACGAGGACTTTTATCTACAGATTTTGCTGTACAAGTCAGACAAGCCTTTCAAAATATTGAATTGGCTTTAAGCCATGTACACGCAACACTGCAAGATACTGCTGTTTTAAGAATTTTAGTGGTTGATCACAATCCCCAGAAACATCAGTTTTTAATTCAGGAAATGCAAAAACTTTGGAAAGATCAGCCTTTCCCTGCGTGTACGCTAATTCCTGTCCCGTGTCTTGCACTAGCCGGTATGCTGATTGAAATTGAAGCAACCGCTTATTGTCAGTAATACAAAAGCAAGGGACTTTTATGAACACCTCTCTCGACATCAGCCAAGATAAATCTTTGCTATGGTTGATGGCTGTTGCCTGCGGTTTATGTGCAGGGGCAAATTATTATTGCCAGCCTTTAATCCATTCTATACAACAATATTTTAATGTCCCTGAATCTCAAGTGGCGTTAACCGTCACCTTTGCACAAGTGTCTTATGCCTTAGGCCTGCTTTTTATTGTTCCTGTAGGCGACATTGTCAATAAAACCAAATTTATTCCCCTATTAATGTTTTTGGCTGCAATTGGACTATTTCTGTGTGCTTTTGCTGTCAATTTACCCATGCTTTGGCTAGGAACAGTGATTGTAGGATTATTTTCAGTCGCAGCACAGGTCCTAATTCCTTTAGCAGCCATGGCGGTAAAACCCGAAAAAACAGGGGAAGTACTGGGTTTCTTAATGAGTGGGCTTTTAGTCGGCTTACTGCTGTCCACCAGTCTTGCAGGTTTACTGTCCAATCTATTCAACTGGAAACTCATTTATGTGGTCAGCGCAGTATTAATGCTGATTTTAGCTTTTTTACTCAAAGCCAAACTCCCGCATATTCCAGTATTCAAAATGAGCTATGCCAACATTTTTAAATCAATGGCGGTGCTTTTAAAAGAAGAGCCACGTTTAGGCTTGCGTGCTTTAGTCGGTGGTTTTGCTTTTGCAGCAATGAGTATTTTATTTTCAACCATCGCAGTTTTACTCACATCCTCCCCCTTTAATCTATCGGATGTCTTGGTCGGTGTTGTGACGCTCATTGGTGTCTTTGGTGCATTAGCCACAGCGAAAATTGGCAAAATTGCCGATCAAGGTCATACCAAATCACTGACGTGGATTGGTCTTTTTGTTCTTGCCATCAGTTGGTTATTTTTCTACTGGGGTGGGCAATATTTATTCAGCTATATCCTTGGCTATGGGGTGATTAGTTTAGGCTTAACCATTGTGCATACCAGTAATCAAAATATTATTTTCCGTTTACGTCCTGACTCAAAATCACGAATTAACGCCATCTATATGACAGCCTACTTTATTGGCGGGGCTTGTGGTTCTGCACTTGGGGTTTACTCATGGCATCATGGCGGGTGGAGCATGACTTGTCTTGCAGGACTGTGTTTAGTGACTTGTTCGGCGCTGTTTGCTTTACTGGATCAACGCCATCACGCTAAAGCACATCCAACTTAACCATGATGAAGCCTCTTTTTTTAGAGGCTTTTTTTTAATTTTAGTTATGATTTTTAGTTTTAATTTTAATTTTAGTTTAGTTATGAGACTTGTACCATCGGATAAAAAGGTTGCACCAAATCAAGACTCTGTGAATTTTCCAAAAATATATAGATAAACGTCGGTAACAATGCAGCCAAAATAGTACAGGCATCTTGCAGTTGTTTACGATTGACAGCGCTATTGTAGGTCGTACCACCAAGAATCATTTGATTATGCAAGGTATAAAGACGATTAAAAACCATCCATAAAATATGGGCTGAATCTTTCACCTGTAAAGCACGATGTGCCTGTTTTTTTTCCTGATCAAAACTAGCTTTCCAAGAGATTTGACTTATTTTCTGATTTTGATAATCCCAAAATCCTTGGTAGACATATGGATTCTCCAATAATAAAACAATCAGATGATTAAATTTTTGCCAAAGAATGTGATCAATTTTCTGCTCCTGATCCTTTTGGCAGATTAAAGACAAAAACTGTTTTAACGATTGTTTGTCCTGCATGATTGCAACATCTTGTGCATAAAGTGCATTAAAAGACACCCAAAGACTGATAAATTTCAGATCCAAATCCTGATCTAATTCGGCTGATTTTTTTAACCAACTTAAGCCACGATGGATTCTTAAATTAAATGCATCCGAATGTTCGGCTTTTTTACTTTTAAAAATCTCTTCCAAAAGCATCATTTTTGTTCCCTCATCGTTTTTTTTATTGCTTACTAACATACTGAATGTCTGATGATTTCACAACATATCCATAAATAAACTATGGGTATGTTCGTCATATCAGCTTATTCTTCATGTTTGCTGCTTTTTAGTACAATGCTATTGCTTTTTAAATAAAGCACGTATAATCCGCGCTTCGGTTTTTCATCGTTTTAGGTTTCTGCTCATGTCCACTCTCCAGTCCTTACAGCCTCGCATTTCTGTCGCGCCGATGATGGATTGGACCACGCGTGACTATCGCTTTTTTGCCCGTTTGTTTAATCCCAATATTATTATGTATACCGAAATGGTGACTACGGGTGCCATTTTATTTGGCGGTGCAGAACGCCATTTAGACTACAACAATGAAGAACACCCGATTGTGCTGCAACTGGGCGGTTCAAATCCAAAAGATTTAGCCACGTGTAGCAAAATGGCACAAGACTGGGGCTATGATGAAATCAACCTCAATGTTGGCTGCCCAAGTGACCGTGTACAAAACAATAAAATTGGTGCCTGTTTAATGGCAGAGCCTGACTTGGTTGCCGAATGTATTGCTGAAATGCGCAATGCAGTCGATATTCCTGTCACGGTAAAACATCGTATTGGCATTGATGACCTACAATCTTATGAAGAGATGCTGCATTTTGTCGATACTGTAGCCAAAACAGGTTGTGACAACTTTGTGGTACATGCGCGTATTGCATTGCTACAAGGTTTATCACCTAAAGAAAACCGCGATGTTCCTCCTTTACGTTATGAAGATGTCTATCGCTTAAAACAAGATCGTCCAAATTTAATCATTGAGATTAACGGTGGAATCAAAACTTTTGCCGAAACGCAGCAGCATTTACAACATGTCGATGGTGTGATGATTGGTCGAGAAGCCTATCACAACCCGTATCTATTGGCGGAACTTGGTCAATTGTGGGCACTAGAAGCACCCAATCGTTTTGATATTATGGCGCAAATGATGCCGTATATTGCCAAGCGTATGGAACAAGGTGCACCGCTTTCCATTATCACCCGTCATATTTTAGGTTTATTCCAAAACTTACCCGGCGCACGTAAATGGCGTCAGGCTTTAAGTGGCGGCAATGCCAAAAGCTTAAAAGATGTGGAAATCGCCTTGATTAATATCCAAGAAGCCATGCAACGCACTGAAGATTATTTGAAAGAAAATCAAGTGCAAGAAAATAGTTAAATCAGTTCAAAAATAAAAATTTTCATCTAGATCATGCCAGTTAGTTTAGCAATTGACTGGCATTTTCTTGGGTCTTTCTGATGCTGGTATGCATCTTTATGCTGCTAGGTCTTAGCTGTACATTACAGCCGCTAAACAGCGACTAAATTGCTGGCTGAATTTGAGTTTTCACAGTTCAGCATGCTGAACTGTGAATGTGCATAAAATCATTGCTTATTATAAATCGCATGCCCTTGTGCCTTAATCGCAGCAATTTTTTTGCCTTCTACTTTAGCCTGATCCAGTTTACCAGCCTGAACCAATGCTCTAGTTTTATCAATCTGTGCCGCCAATTGATCAAATAAAGCATCTGACGTTGGTGCTTTTACATCAGTGGTTTTTAATTTTACTTTTTTTGAATCTAAAGCAGCAACCTTCATATTATCCAGTGCTTTGAGTGCATTCTTCTGGTTATCTGTCTTGTTAAAAACTTGAAAGTTTTTTCCCAGTACTTCCATATTATGGTGAAGATTGCCTGCAAAACTCAGGCTGCTGAACGACAAAGCGGTGGAAAAGATAACGGTGGCTAAAGTTTTTTTGATCATGCTGATGTCCTTGTAAAGATCCATTTAAAAACTGTGGCTATTGCTGATGTTTAATTGTTGTGAAAATTTAAATTTTAAGCATTAAACATAGTGTAAATCCTATAAAAAATGCAACGGATTCGCTGCATTTTCATCAATAAAACCTGTTTTTTTTAAACAGGCTCTATTTCATGATGCAAAGCGTCGTGAATCGCTTCGACCAATTGCTGGGCAATTTCTTGTTTTGAGGCTTTCTCTAAATCACGCTTCTGAAGCTGATACTGCTCTGCAAAGAACACAATCATGGCATTTTCATCAGAAGCAAAACCAATATCTGCACGCGACACATCATTGCAAGCAATCATATCGAGCTTTTTCGCCACCAGTTTGCCGGCAGCATACGCTTCAACATTACGAGTTTCAGCAGCAAAACCAACCATAAATGGACGTTTTTGTTGCCCAGCAATAGTCGCGACAATATCGGGATTTTTGATGAGTGAAACATTCAGTTCATCACCTGCTTTTTTAATTTTATGCTCGGCCACTTCTGCCACGCGATAATCTGCCACGGCTGCGGTTGCAATAAAAATGTCACAACCTTCATCAAGCATCTGCATGCTCAAATCCAGCATTTGTACCGCAGATGAAACATTAAGACGGCGCACACCATTGGGTGTATCTAAACTGACAGGACCTGCAATGAGCGTGACTTTCGCACCTGCAGCATAACAAGCAGCGGCCAAGGCGAAGCCCATTTTTCCAGTACTATGATTGGAAATATAACGCACGGGGTCAATCGCTTCACGCGTTGGACCCGCGGTAATCACCACATGCTTACCAGCCAACAGACCAAATTTTTCCGCAATCGCGCGCTGCGCACGGTGGAAATACTGTGTGACTTGTAGTGCTAAATCTTCCGGTTCCGGCATTCGGCCTAAACCGACATCACCACATGCTTGTGAACCGGCATCTGGCATAATCACATGCACGCCATCTTCAACCAACGTATTTAAATTACGCTGTGTTGCTTTGGCTGCCCACATTTGTTGATTCATGGCGGGTGCGACCCAAACCGGCGACTTCGTTGCAAGATACAATGTACTTAATAGGTCATCCGCTAAACCCGCGGCAAATTTGGCTAAAGTGTCGCAACTTGCAGGGGCAACCAATAATAAATCCGCCCAACGTGCCAATTCAATATGTCCCATACCCGCTTCGGCTTCGGGATTCAGCAATTCAGTATGAACTGGATTTCCCGACAAGGCTTGAAAGGTTAAGGGGGTAATAAAAGCTTGTGCACCCTCTGTCATCACCACGCGGACATTAAAACCGGCATCTTTTAAGCGACGGACTAAAATGGCACTTTTATATGCCGCAATACCACCCGTTACAGCCAATACAATATTTTTATTTGGAATTACACTCAAATCGAAGCTCACAAACAAGCTACCTTCCTGTTGCAGTGGCGCTCACAATATCATTAAATAAAGACAGACCCAAGTCAGCACTTCAGTCTAATTACCATCACTAAGAATAAAAAAGTCTAAAAATAATGAATTTATCGATTAAACATTGGCCTGAACAGGAACGTCCACGTGAACGTCTCATTCAACAAGGCGCGAGCAGCCTATCTGATGCAGAACTGCTTGCCATCTTTTTACGCTCGGGTTCCAAGCAACATTCAGCAGTGGAACTTGCACGAATCATGTTGCAACATTATGGCGGATTAAATCCTATTTTTGATGCTACGCTTGAGGATTTAAGCCAGTTCCATGGCATTGGAGCAACTAAATATGCCCAGTTGATGGCAGTCAAAGAACTTGGACGGCGTTATATCGCGCAGCATTTAAAACAAGAAAAAATTGAATTGAGTAATTCGAAAACTTTATTGGATTTTTTGAAATTTGAATTGCTTGGGGAAAGCCAAGAGGTCTTTGCAGTCCTGTGCCTAGATATACATTTAAGAAAAATAAGCTTTAAAAAAATGTTCTATGGTTCGGTAAATTCGTGCGAAATTTCGATTAATCAACTACTGCGCTATGCCATCAATCAGCATGCCAGTAGCATCGTCATTGCACATAATCATCCCTTTGGTCTGGCACAGCCCTCAAAAGCAGATCTTGAATTAACCCAACGCATTATCCATGCCAGCCATTTATTAGAAATCAACTTAATTGATCATTGTATTATTTCAGCTGAAGGAACTTTCTCATTTGCCGAACATCAACTGCTGCAAGTTAAATAAGAGAGAACAAATATTGACAAAAGGCTGACGAACACTGAAGATCATTAAAAAATTTGATGATACTCATAACATGATTGTGCGTGACCAACCTAGTATATTTAGGGTGTTATTTTCTTGGCGTGGAACCATTCTTCCCAAGGTTTTACCGCCTTTAGGTGTGGTCATGCTCATTTCCGCTGTGATTGGTGGATTATCCTATATTGGTTATTTTCATTTCCCAGAATTTCCCTTGGTTGGCTTCACCCTCATTGGTGTGGTTTTATCTATTTTTCTGGGCTTTAAAAACACCGCTTGTTATGACCGCTGGTGGGAAGCACGTAAACTTTGGGGCATGCTAATTGCCACTTCACGCCATTTTGACCGTGACTGCCGTATACTGACTCAGGGACGGCGTGAACGTATCGTTCAGCATGTGATTGTATTTGCAAACGTATTACGTGATCGCTTGCGACATCAAACCGCAAACCCACTGGCATTGGTTGAAACCAGTGGCATGAGCCAGCAAGCATTAACCCAGCTTTATCAACAAGCCAATGCACCGCAGTACACCTTAAGTTTGATTCAATGGGAATTGATGCAAGCGCTGAAAGAGGGTGAAATTTCCGATATTATTTATACTCAAATGAACCAGCATGTGGCTGAATTAAGTCTAGTACAAACGGGTTGTGACCGGATTGCCACTACCCCATTGCCATTTGCTTATTCGGTGTTACTCAATCGTACCGTATATTTTTTCTGTTTTATGCTGCCCTTTAGCTTAGGCTCAACTCTGGGTTTAGCGACACCTTTACTGGTTGGTATACTGGCTTACACCTTTTTAGGTTTAGATGCTTTAAGTTCAGAAATTGAAGAGCCTTTTGGTACGCAAAGTAATGACCTGCCTTTAGATGCGATGGTACGAACCATTGAAATTGAATTACTCGGGACTTTAGGCAAACCAACGCCGCCCCCCATTCAAGCACAAGATCATAATTTGCTTTAGACCCTCATCCCCTTGCGGAATATATTCCTCATCCCAAAGGGAGAAGGAGCTTTATCATTTCTGAAGTTATGAAGTTATGAAGTTATGAAGTTAAATAATGGAAATCCCCTCTCCTAGAAGGAGAGGGCTAGGGAGAGGTCAAACAAAACTCTCCCAAATTCCCACTTGCCCTTCTTTAAGCCGTGGAATATTGCCCAAGCGAATCCACGGCATATGATCACCATGAAAATCACTGCCCACAGACACTTTTAATCCATATTCAGCAACCATACGATCCACCATTTGACGGGTCGAAGCAGGCTCAATTGCAGGGGGTAATTCCACTGCATCACCACCAAATCCAGCAAAAATTTCAATTAAATAACGAATATTGGTGGCCGATAAATCATATTTAGTCGGATGCGCCAATACGGCATAGCCAGCACTGGCATGAATCACCTGAATGGTTTCCGCTAAACCTAGCCCATCAAATTTCACGTAGGCTTTTTTGCCTTCTTTAATATATTTATCAAAAGCCTGTTGCGGGCGGCTAACAATGCCTTTTTCCACTAAGGTTTTGGCAATATGCGTTCGGGTAATACGGTCTGCAATCCCGTCCACTTTGGCAATTACATCGGCATAAATGTCCTGACCAATCAGCGGAATCAGTAGGTCACAAATTTGTTTGGCACGAATGGAGCGAATGTATTTTTGTTGTTCCAGTAAGACCTGCAAAGGTTCTGGATTCTGCATATTTAAGGCAACGATATGCACACCGTAACTTTTTTGCGTTGCGGGACGTGACCATTGACTGGAGATTTCCACCCCTGAAATAATTTTCAATGGTAAATCTTGTGCGACTTCTTCAGCGCGTTTTAAGCCGTCCATGGTATCGTGGTCAGTCAGCGCAAGGGTATGAATACCTTTTTCAATGGCTGCATGCACAAGTTGTTCTGGAGACAAAGTTCCATCAGAAATATTACTGTGTGTATGTAAATCTACGCCTTGCATCACTTATACTATGTCATTTATTTGATCAGATTTAGATACTCTAACATGAAAGCACTTTTAGACTTTGTGCCACTCATTATTTTCTTTTATTTATATAAAACCGTTGATCCCAAAGATACTGAGCATCCCCTGCTTCAATTGATTGGTTCCGCAGGCGGTATAGATAATAATAATATTTTGGTTGCAACCTCTGGCCTGATTATTTCTATGCTGGTGGTATATGGCGCCTTGTTTGTGATACAAAAATTCCGTTTAGATAAACAACAGTGGATTGTGTTGTTTATGACTGTCGTTTTTGGTGGCATCACCTTAATCCTCAGCGATGATTTTTATATTCGTTTGAAAGCCGCGCTGTTAAATATTGTCTTCGCAGCTGCATTTTTACTTTCACCTTATTTTATGAAAGATAAGAAACCGCTGATTCAACGTTTATTTGGCCCCATTTTCAATTTAACCGAAAAAGGCTGGAAAAATTTAAACTTTGCTTGGGCAGCCATGTTCGCATTGATGTCTTGCTTACATATATTCTTCGCTTTTTTATTTGCTGGCGGAAAATATTGGGGTGAATTCACTGCATTTGGTGACATGATTGTGATGTTTTCCTTTATCATTATTCAGTTTATTGTCTTGCGCAAACATTTTAAGTCGCCTGAAGAATAATTTAGGTCAACTGATCGAGAAAAGAATATGCCTTTATTCGTCGTAAGCTGTACTGATCACGAAGGTACAGTTGAAAAACGCCTTGCTACACGCCCACAACATATTGCACGTCTACAAAAATTAAATGATGAAGGTCGTTTAATTGTAGCGGGTGCGATGCCAAAAGATCCAAGCAATCCACAAGCCGGATTTTATGGCAGTACCATTATTGTTGACTTTGAAACGCGTGAAGCACTGGATACATGGTTGCAAGAAGAGCCTTTCTTAAAAGAAGGCGTGTACAGTCATATTGATGTGAAACCTTTTAATAAAGCTTTCCCTCAAGGATAAAATCATGCGTGTTGTTGTCCCAAGCTTATTGGGTTTAGCTTTAATTTGTTCTACGGCATGGGCAATTGAACCTGCTCCTGCTCCGACACCTGTTGTTACTCCTGCTGTTCAAGCAACGACTGCAACACCATCATCACAGACTTTACCTGCCAATAAACCCGGTATTATGCCTGCGGTTGCCACAGTGAACCCAAATGGTCTACCGCAAGAAGCGAAGCCTTTAACAGCAGAACAACTTGCAAAAAATAAAGCCTTGCAAGATGCCAATGTGAAGGCTTTAGTTAAAGATCAAGCAACGCGTTTGCAACAATTGGAAAAAGCCAATTTAGATGCCTTAGCACAAAACCAAGAGCTACAACTGAAAAATGATAGCTTGGCGGTACAAGTCCAAGTTTTACAAAGTGAACGTAGCGCACAAATGTTTTTATACGGCGCTGCAACCATTGCAGCAGGCGTCTTATTGGGTTTCTTAGTTGCAAGCTATGTGTATACCAAACGTCGTCGTCAGTGGTAACCCCTCTCTTTCCATTTTTGTTTTAAAGGTTGCTTAGGTCTTGTCGAGTGCAATTCAAACCGCTGATCTAGATTGGCAATGCATTGATGGTATTGATGTGCCCGTTTCCAAACAGTTTGGGCAGGCATATTTTTCGAGTAATCATGCCTTGCTTGAAACACGACATGTTTTTCTCAATGGTAATGACTTAAGCACACGTTTAGCTAAACTGACGGATTTTGAATATTTCTGCATCGCTGAAACAGGCTTTGGTACAGGGCTAAATGCTTTAGCTTTATGGCAAATGTGGCAGCAACTGCGCCCAAACAATCATAGCCATCTACACCTCATAAGCGTGGAAAAATACCCGCTGACAAAAGTGGATTTTATTCGTACTGCAAAGGTCTGGCCAGAGCTGCAACCTTTGGCCCAACAACTGCTTGAACAATATCCTTTGCCCATCGCGGGCTGTCATCGACTTGATTTCCCAGCAGAACGCTTTTCAATTGACTTATGGTTGGGTGATGCCAATGAAGTTTTCCCTGTCATCGCCAAAACCAAAGCAGTTGATGCATGGTTTCTGAATGATTTTTCATTTTCATGCCATCCCAATATCTGGCAAAAAAATGTTTTAAGTCAAATCGTCAGACTGTCTGATGATGCAACAACGTTTGCCTCTCGTAGTGTTACCGACATTTTAAGACAAAGTCTGAGTGAGCATGGCATTTCGATTGCTTGCCCAGCGGGTTTTAACAATAAAGATTCAATGCTGAAAGCGATTTGGAATCGTACAAAATCGGAAAATCAAGACTTAAGCACGGCAACCACTCAAGCACAACCCCAATTCAATGCAGCAGGCTCATTTCAACAACGTGAAATTGCGATCATTGGCGCTGGAATCGCGGGTTTAACTTGTGCCTATGCCTTTGCTAGGCGTGGTCATCAAGTGACGATTTACGATCAATCAGCGCCACTTGCCGGTGCATCGGGTAATCCACTGGCATTACTCAATCCCCGATTAGGACGAATTGAGCAAAGTGCGCAGCATTTAGTCACTTTGGCATGGCAATATGCCATTCCACATTATGAAAAATTTAAAGCTTTTCGCCCCATTCAGGTTAGCCAACTGGCACTCAAAGCTGACGATGATTTACTTGAACTCGCAGCACAATATCCACCAGAAATCTTTGCTACGGAAAAAGAGAAAATCAGCGATATTGAAACTGTATATCCGAGCCTCAAACTGTTACGCGCAGGAACGATTTCACCACATCAATTACGTGATCAAATTTTAGAACATGCTTTCATTCAATTTCAGCAGGCAGAAGTCAGCAACTTAAAAAAACGATCAGATCAAAAAGCAAAAATTCAAGTCGTGGACATCAATCAACAGGGTTTGGCTGAGTTTGATCATGTGATCGTCTGTGCAGCAATGAATAGCCAAAAACTTTCGCCACAACTGCCCCAACTTAAAGCCAATCGTGGGCAAGTCAGTTGGCTGAATAATGCCAACCATCCGTTAAAATCGGATCAGGCCTATAGCTACGGCGGCTATTGCATGCAATTAGACCAGCAGCATCTGATTTTAGGGGCTTCTTTTTATCCAGATCGTGAGGATGATGAGGTTCTAGCTGAAGATCATGCACATAACTATGCATTGATTCACAGTGTATTCCCCAATTATGCACAATCCTTAGCAGCAATCGAAACTTGGCAAGGTCGTGCATCGGTACGCACGCAAAGTCCTGATTATTTTCCACTGCTTGGGAAAATTCAGCCCGATGCTGAAATTTATACTTTGACCGCTTTAGGCTCTAAAGGCTTCTTATTTGCACCGCTGTGTAGCGAAGTATTGGTCGCTCAAGTTTTAGCAGAAGCTTGTCCACTGACGTCATATTGGGTCGATAAACTCAATCCGCGACGCTTTATTAAAAAAGTGAAACCGAAAAAACCCTACTATCAGAAACCAAGTTAAACGCCCTTTTTTTTAAAGCAAAAAAATCCCGCTTTCAAAAAAGGGGAATTGATTTTTTAACCATTAAAAAAGCGCCTTACGGCGCTTTTTCTTAAGCGCCCTGTTCTAAAGGGAAACCTGCATCACGTGCAGCACGAGTGCCACCCATCAATACAACATACTCACGTGAGCTATCGAAGCTTTCTAACTTTTCAGCAGCACGTGGTGCTTTACTACCACCACCACATAAAATGTAAATGGGCTGATCCGACTCCACTTGAGTTAAGCTAATTGCACCCAAATCATCAATAGGCTGATTTACAGCACCTTTAACATGACCTTCAGCAAAAGCTTTTGTATCACGAACATCCCAGATAATTGCATTTTCTGGGAACTCAAATGTTGTAATTTCTTGTTTACGGATCATTGTGCACTCCTTTGATGTAAACAACACTTGGCAAATGAAGAAAACATCCCTAGCATCTCAGATATTCTTTCCCTTTGTAAAGGTCTAAACCATGCCTTCTTTCGATATTGTCTCTGAATTAGAAATTTTTGAAGTAAATCATGCCGTTCAAAACACGCAAAAAGAAATTGCGACCCGTTTTGACTTCCGCGGTCAAGACGTTTCTATTGAACTCAATGAAAAAAATAAAGAAATCAAAATCAGTACTGAAAGTGATTTCCAGTGTGAGCAAGTGTATAGCATGCTGGAAAATCATTTCTTTAAACGTAAAGTCGACATCCAAGCATTGGATCCGCAAAAAATGACTGCTTCAGGTAAAAACGTCATTCAAGTGATTAAACTTAAAGATGGTCTTGACTCAGATACCGCAAAAAAAATTAATAAAGCCATTAAAGAAAGTGGTGTGAAGGTGCAATCATCTATCCAAGGTGACAAAATTCGTGTGACAGATAAAAAACGCGATACTTTGCAACAAACCATGGCGTTCTTAAAAGAACAGCAATTTGGTGTGCCTTTACAGTTTAATAATTTCAAAGATTAATGCATTGATGCAATAAAAATTCGAGGAACTTCATGACAGCGACCAATCGTTTATCAAAACTGGTGAAAGCAACCGCTAAATTACCCAAAGGAATCCGCAGTACGCTGTGGAGCAAAGCGTTTGGTCGTATCGTACCGATGGTGGGGAGCGCAAATATTCGCTACCTCGAAGTAAGCCACGCCAAAGTGGTGGTGAAAATCGAAAACCATCGCGCAATGCAAAACCATATTGGACAAGTCCATGCCTGTGCTATGGCACTGATTGCGGAAACAGCAACAGGTTTTGTGACTGGAATGAATGTTCCTGACTCTTGTATTGTGTTAATTAAAAGTTTAAAAGTCGATTTTAAACGCCCATCTAAAGGCGCAATGACCGCAGTCGCAACCTTAACGGATGAACAGCAAAAGTTAATGCAAACCTCTGAAAAAGGTGAAACTCTCGTTTCTGTGGTCGTAACAGATGAAACCAATGAAGAACCGATTCAATGTGAAATGCTTTGGGCTTGGGTGGCTAAATCACAATTAAAAAAATGATTGGTTCAAAATCAATCGATAAAAAAGCCCAATCATGATTGGGCTTTTTTATGACTAAATGACTGCGGCTAAGTTACTTCATTCACTGAGATGCTAAATATTTTTGTTTTACATCCTCTGGAATTTGACGCTTACCGCCTTTCACATCGACTGCAACAAAAGTAAATACCCCTTCCGTCACACGAATCGGCTCACGTGAGCTGTCATGGCTATCCCACACTTCAATTTGCATTTGAATGGAGGTATTGCCCACTTTTAAAATTTTGGTGTAACAACTGATCACATCACCGACTTTTACAGGAACCAAAAAAGTCATTTGATTAATCGAGATCGTTGCGCAACGCCCTTTACTAAAACGCTCTGCATGAATTGCACCGGCCAAGTCCATTTGTGAAACAATCCACCCACCAAAGACATCGCCACTCCAGTTGGTATCTGCTGGCATCGCAATGGTTTGCAGGGAGAGCGTTCCCTCTGGTTTTACATGAATATCTGACACATTAGCTTCCTGTTTTGGCATTTAAGTGTTGATCTAGCCACTGTTGTAGCTCTGTAGATCGTAACGCACCACTTATTCTAGCAATTTCATTGGTTTTATTCATTAAAACTAAGGTGGGAATACTACGTACATTAAAAGCACTACTGAGTCGAGGTGATTCTTCAGTGTTGATTTTCGCAAAGATCACTTTGGGGTTTTGTGCAGCAACTTGTGCAAAATGCGGTGCCATCATCTTACAAGGGCCACACCATTCTGCCCATAAATCAATGAATACAGGCAAGTCGCTATTGGCGATGAAATGACTAAAATTTTGCTCATTTAACTCAATCGGTGCCAACGGAATAAGGGCTTGATGACATTGACCACAGCTTGGATTTACTTCTAGTTTATCTTCAGGCACTCGGTTTTTTGCATTACACGAAGGACAGACAACAATCATTTAATTCACTCCAATATGTTGATGTAAAAATTCTAATTGGGTTGATATCGCTTTTTCAAACCATTGACCATGATAAATATCAAAATGTTGCATATCCCACTCATGATATTGCACAAAAGGGGCAATATTGGTTGCCGTCTCACGACTGGACTCAATTGGAATCAAGCTATCTTGTTTCGAAGCAATAAAAAGTACAGGAACACTAATATTACGGGCATCCTGAATCGGACGATAGCGAATTAAATTGAAAAAGACCCGCGCTGGAATTTCGCCACTCCAAAAATAATCTGGATTTACAATCGATAAATATCCATCATAACTGTCTGCTGTCGGCATAAAACATAAGCCATTTTTATCCACCACAGGTAAGGTTTTTGGAGACATACCGACTTTCGCCCCCATATAATCCTGACTGGATATTTTTAATGCTTTTGGGAGTTGCTGTAAAGAATAAAGCTTGGCACTTTCGGTCCCATCGACAAAAGGCACTTGAACCATAATCGCTTGAACATTTTTCAATTCCGCAGCCAAATTCAAAGCATAGCCCCCACTTAACGAGGTTCCCCAAAGTACGATACGTCGGGTATCAATCGATTTTCGTTCTAAAATATGCGCAATCATGGTTCGCCAATCTTCTAATTGCGACGTCAGCGATACCAATTCTCGTGGACGACCTGTACTTCCGCCCCAATAACGATAATCAAACAGCACCACGGCATAACCTGCTTGAGCAAAACGCTTAGCATATTGAACCAATTTAAACTGGCGTAAAGCAGCTAAACCATGTGCCATAATAATGACAGCGGGCTTATTTTCAGTTTTTGGACGGTAAAAATCTGCAGCAATCACTTCTTGCCCACTTTTTACATACAGCGGTTCAACTGTATAGGAATGCATACGCGCTCCATTGCTTTATTTTATGGTTGTAATCGTTTATAAAAAATTTTAACAGCTTAAACTCGAGTTTAAGCTTAATGCTATCATAAAGCATAAATCTATTTAGCGAATTATGGAGTGACAGAATGAGTGAAAATGTCGGCTTTGCAGGTCAAATTAGCCCAGAACACGTAGCACAAGTTGTTGAGAAAGGTTTTAAATCGATTATTAACAATCGTCCAGATATGGAAGGTGGCCCAGCACAACCGACCAGTGCTCAAATTGAAGAGTCTGCACGCAATGCTGGTTTAGATTATGTCTATCAACCTGTTGTTGCTGGTCAAATTACTGAAGTTGATGTGCGTACATTTGCCAATCATTTTAATGAACTTCCTAAACCTATCTTGATGTTCTGCCGTACAGGCAACCGTTCAAATAATTTATACCAGCTTGCCAAACAAATGGATTTATTAGATGACTAAACGCGTTTTATCAACGCTTTTATATTGCTTGTGTTTGACCTGCTCTGCTGATTTATTTGCTCAAAATGATATTTTAAGTAAAACTTTAAATGCACAAGTCAGTGTTGCGAGTCAAATGACAACAGATAAATTCCAACAACTGATTAAAGATGGTTTTAAATCGGTGATTGTCAACCGTCCTGATCAGGAACAAGGCAATACTGTTTCAGTGGCTCAATTGCGCCAAATTGCTGAACAGTCACAAGTCAGTGTAATTTACCAACCTATACTAAGCGGTAAAATTTCTCAAACAGACGTGATTGAATTTGCAAAATATTATAATGAGCTACCTAAACCAATCCTGATGGTCTGCCGCAGTGGTTCTCGCTCGAGCATATTATTTAATCAGGCTAAATCCCAAGGCTTACTCAATGAATAAAATTTTAATTGTCTTTTTATGTATGCTCACAATCAGCGGTTGTAGTTCTATGAATGTTAGACCTACAGTTGGAGTAAGTGTGGGGACTGCTATTTAGAACATTGAATATAATAAAAAAACAGCGCCGAAGCGCTGTTTTTTTTTATTTAAAATACGGATTATTTATAGTTATTACATGTTGAATAGTCAGTACCATATGGGCTGGCATTATCTGGTCGCCATTTACCATCTACATCATCCACATCAGCATCTGCAACAGGAGGTATAAACGATAATGCTGTTAAATTCTCTTTAGTTGAAACAGTTGTTGATGCATTAATATTCACACGTAACCAATTTGAGTAATTACGACCATAACGAACTTTGAAATCAAATTTACCTTGTGAATCCGTAATAAAGGTAGCATTTGTTCCCAAAATAGAATTATTCGTCCCCAAAATTGCTATAGGATTTGGGAATTCATTTGAAGGACACTCAATAAACGTTGTAATACGTTTAGAAACACTATTCTCATATGTCATGTAGTCACGAGACCAACGCAAAGAAGAGAACCATGCCCATAGACCATCTGGACCTTGTCCATAAGCATAATCTCGAACCCAATTAAAACGTCCCTTATAGAAACTTACCAAATCTAAAGAGATACTAATTCTTTGGTTAGCAATCGGATTTCCTGCAGTATCTACAACAGAGGCCGTAAATTCCTTATAGTAATTCGTATTATCATTCGCTTCTTTTAAAACTAGATGGTTCTGAGCTACGGTGATAAAAGCAGACTGAGTTGCAACTGTTAATAATAGATTTGGTGAATAAACAGGTTGAGGTGCTACTGCAGTACCAGTCGACGCTTGAATTTCAACTCCTCCACCCAGAGTCTGAGCATCACCTGCAGTATAAATCACTGTAGCTCGTCCAGCACTATCCGTTACAGCAGATGGCTGAGATAAACTGCCATTCGATGATGTATCTTTTAATGTTGTAAATTTAACTGATACACCTGGAACTGGAGAACCATTTTTATCTTTTACCAATGCAATAACTTTAGTATTTGCTTTTGGAGCTAAAACACTTGCTTCAGATTGAAGCGAAATAGTAGCAGGAACTCCAGCACTGATTTTTTGCGCAATATAAATCACATTGGAACCAAACTGAGCAGACACCGTCGCGATAGAAGCAATTGCACCAGTCAAATTAGTAGTTGCATTCCCCACCCATTGACCATTTTCTTGACGAACATTTGTAATTGTAGCTGTTGCAGGAGAAACCGTACCGTTCGTTGTGTCAAAATTTACACTCTTACCAAGTAATGCTGCTTGTGAAGCAGCATTTATTTGAACACTAATAGGTTTAACTTCACCAACACCAACTGGGTTTGAGTTCGATACAGTTTCAAGTACATTATTTGAGACATTAGCAATTAATGTAACGAAATCCGTTGTTAAAAGATTGCTAACTGATTGATTCCCTGTAGAAACAGTAATTTTCCCGGTCAATTCCAATTTATGATTGGCTTGCGTAAATACAGTGTTATATGGTACTTGAAAAATAGCTTTACCCGCTGCATTTGTTGTAAATGTTGATCCAACTTGATTACCAGTACTATCAAGTAAGCTTGCTGTTGCACCTATTAAAGGATTTCCAACAGCATCTACTGCGGTTAAAGTGACACTTGCATTATTTCCTACCTCAAGTAAATTTACATCCGAGGTAATTGCAACTGACGTTCCTGTTACAGGGATTTCTATTTCCTGCTTTGCAGAACCTGAAGAAACAATAACAGTAATAGTTCTATTAATACGTTGACTTAGTGTTGAATTAACTAAGCTAATATCTGTAGTTGTAATTCCACTGGTATTACTTACTAAATTAGTTGAAGTACTAAGACTTGCCCCAGTTGTTTGAGCATCTTTAATTTCAACTTTAACATTTGCATTTGCAATTACACCACCACTTTTATCAAGTGTACGAATGGTTAGTGTTAAGGTATCTTGACCACCAGCATTTAAACTACTTTTGCTCTGCGCTATAGATAATAATTCTGTGCTTGATGTATTTGTCGATCCATTCGACCCACTAGAAGAGTTACTTCCACTACCTGTATTAAAGTATCCTTCACTACCACCACCACCACAACTTGCCAATAAAATCGCCAATGCGACAGTAGTAAGTTTCAAACTAACTTGTTTCTTATTCATTTAAATTCCCCAAAAACCTCTAGATGCTCGAGTTATAATCTAATTTTTGAATCTCGGATATGTAACCATAGAAGTTGCTTTATGTAAATAAAAGCATGTTAAATGTTTTACTATGTTAATCTAAAATTATTTTCATATTAATGACTACTTTATGTATGACATCATTATTATTGGTACTGTTACAGTAGGTATTACGACATATAAATAAACCTTAAAAAATACTCAAATATTCTTAATAAAGATTCATAGGATACTACTTGTACCCGCATAAAGTGTATACCAAGCAAAGTACTTATATCTACCACAAATAAAATGTATAAAATTCAACATACTAAATAAATTAATTCTAAGTATTACAGCTAAAATAGATACATATCAAGTTATGCAGCACGTAAGAGCATTACGCGACCATTTTATAAAAGCAACATTAAAAGACATGGCGAATTGAAATAAAATATATAAAGTTTTTGACAAAGTTCATTTTATTGATGCAAAAACAATTCAAGTGAATGAAGCACTATTAAACCAAAATTTTCTTATTGTTGTAGTTTCTACTCCAACCATCAATCACGATTGGAAAAATAAACTTGATGATACTTTTATTACTTCTGATCAAGTGTTTGAACTAGAAAAATTATCTAAATTTTTAGCGATAATTGTTAGTAGAGCTATAGCTATTAAACTTACGCAAGCAATGCAACGTTTAAGTATAAAAACCACTGTTTTTGTGAGAAGCCGCAAAACTGGCTCTACTAGCTATTTACTCAGTGCAACAAGTCGAACTAGCTATTTAAATACGCTTGATTTAAACCATATTGATGCTTATTTGGAATGATCTAAAAAGATTCCCATCAACCAATACACAAAACAATTAGTGGAATATCCAATTTTTATTATTAATGATAACTATACAATACGAAGTAGCATATGAGAGACGTAAAACTGTATATAATTGTTTAAATTATCCAAAAATAAGTCATCTGAAGGTACTGAATCCCCTTAGTATCGTATTTAGCCAACCTAAAATGGTGATTATTAAGCAAAGTTTTAAATAACTTACTTAATCTAATATTCAATTTCTTATAAAAAATATTTCATATGAAAAATAAGATATCTAGGATACACGGAGCAGTCCACAGATCAAATCTAGCGATACCAAGAATTAGATCTAGATCATTTAAGTGGATATAGACAACCACGACCCTTTTGTTTGTAGCCCTTCACCTATTTTTATCTCTATTTTTATCTAAACTGCTTAGCTCTGGCCTACTTTTTAATTTTTAAATTCCACGCATAAAAAAACACCCCAACGTTTGGTTGGGGTGTTTTTAGTAATAATGAGCTG
>RCUM01000036.1_pt1 | contig 145198 bp, 140 predicted proteins | sample 2166141 | NCBI WGS metagenome assembly RCUM01 (sample SAMN09932756, study PRJNA488358) | compost metagenome | isolation source: compost soil in crotonic acid-enriched | place: Germany: Experimental Botanical Garden | reverse complement strand
TCAACAGCGCGGCAAACAGCCGGTTCAGCTCATAGCAAAAGCCGCCGCGGTTGCGTTCGACAATTTTATTGAACAGCGCCGGTTCCTCCAGATGAATCCCCTGGCGATAAATAATGCTCAGGTTCTCAAAGGGTACGCTCAGCATATGGCAGCGGTGTAACTGTTGCAGCGTCAGGAGGTCGGGCTTGGGGATGCCTGCGAATCCAATATGTTGCAGGTAGCGTTGTCTGTCCACGGTGTGTCTCGCAGCAAAAAAATTGATTATAAAATAGTTGGATTTTTCACTGCTGTGGGCGCAATACGTGCTGCGTCAGAACGCTGGGGGTTGGTCTGCCGCCTGCAGCAGCAGATTCACCCAGCGGCGGGTGGTGGCGCTAACGAACGCGCTGTCCGCCCAGCACAGGCGGTAGTGGTAGGCGGCGGGCAGTTGTCGGTCGTCGCCTAACACCCGAACCAGCTTACCGGTGGCCAGGGCATCCTGCGCGACTGCCAGGCTGCCGAGTACGATGCCGTTACCTTCTATCGCTTCCTGCAGGGCATGGCCGACGCTGTTAAAGGTGAGAATACCGCGCGGTGCCGGGGTGCCTTCGCCAAAGGCGGCGAACCAGTCTTGCCAGCCGGCGACACCCATCTTCTGTCCATCCTTCCACGGCGAGTGGATCAACTGCGACAGCGCCAAATCGGTGACCGTAATGTGACGAGGGTGCGCGGCAAGAAAGGCCGGGCTGGCTAACGGCGCGAAGGCATCGGCGAGCAGTTCGCGGGAGTGCGGCGGCGGATTGGCGGTGGGGCTGTAACGGATGGCGATGTCTGCTTCACCGCTGGCCAGATCGCGCAGGCTTTCGTTGGCGTCCAGCACCAGTGAAACATCAGGATCGGCACGGCGCAGTGCCGGTAGTCGTGCCGCCAGCCAATGGCTGGCAATGCCCAGCGTGCAGGTCAGCTTCAGCGTTTGCTGTTGCTCTGGCCGGACGCGATCGCTGGCTTTTTGCAGCAACGTCAGTGCGCGGGTCACGTCGATGGCCAGTTGTTTGCCGGTGTCGTTTAGCGCCACCGCGTTCCCCTTGCGGTGAAACAGCTCGACGCCCAGCTCATTTTCCAAATGACGTATCTGGCGGCTGACCGCCCCCAGCGTGACGTTCAACTCCTCCGCTGCCTCGGTAAAACTGGCGCAGCGCGCCGCCACCTCGAAAGTGTGCAAGGCTTTCAGGGAGGGCAGGCGAGGTTGAGCGTTCAGCTTGAGTTTCATTCAACCATATTGCCAATCTATCGATGTTCCACAAGTGATTTTTTGCTTACTTTTAGGGCAAATATTCGACGGGAGTATCGTGTGGACATTGTGATGGGGCTGGCTGCCGCACTGTGCTGGGGCGGCACGGATTTTTTGGTCGGTATCAACGCCCGATCGGTGGGGGTGCGCAGGGCGGTATTTTTTTCGCAGGCGATTGGCTTTGTGATTTTTACTGCCTTATTACCGGCAACGGTGGTTCCTGTCTTTGCGACTTCCGGCGTGGTTTGGGGGCTGGCATTGCTGGCCGCTGCCCTGATCGTAGGTGGTTCACTGGCGCTGTCACAGGCCTTCGCTATTGGCAAGGCGGCGATGGTGGCCCCTCTGGTCACCAGCTATGGTGCGGTTACCACGCTGTTGTCGTGGCTAAGTGGCGAACCTTTGGCGGGGCTTACCCTGACGGGGCTGATTATTTGTGTGCTGGGGGTGATGCTGACCGCGGTCAGCCCTGCGCGGCAGCCGGAAAACTCTTCGTCGACCTTACCGGCGATAGCCTGCGCGCTGATCGCCGCATGCTGTTATGGCACCGGTTTTTGGCTGCAGGGGAAATACACGCTGCCGGTGCTGGGGCCGAGTGTCAGCCTGTGGCTCGGCTATACGCTGGGGCTGACGGCTCTGCTGGCGCTGAGCGCTAACCGGCGTGCGTTGGTGGCACGCCCAGGCTGGCGGCAGGGCGGGCTACTGCTGGCCGCCAGTTTGCTCAACCTGGGGGGCTTCAGCGCCTTTGCCGTAGGGGCCGGTGGCGGATCGGTGGCGGTGGTAACGGTGCTTAGCACCCTGTCTGGCGGTATTGCCGCGCTGCTGGGCGCTTTGCTGCTACGTGAGCGCCTTGCCGCCCTACAGTGGCTGGGCGTGTTAACGGTATTGGCCGGTGCCGTGGTGCTGCATTGGCATTAAGCTCCAGGCTCAGTCAATAAGTCCTTACTCCAACGTGCCGGGGTGCATATTTTTCTGCATCCAGTTGCGTAATGACACGACGTCGGGGCGATCGGCAGTGTCCTCCAGCGTCACCAGATAATAATTCGCGCCGGGTAAAGACAGATCGAACGGTGCCACCAGCATTTTGCGTTTTATTAAATCCTCTGCCAGCAACTTACTGGCAATAACCACCCCTTGCCCTGCCACGGCGGCTTGCAGCGCATGGGTTTCATCGCTGAAATACAGGCCTCTTGAAATATTCAGGTTCTCCGGCCCGTAACCTTGCTGCCAGTGTTTCCAGTCAGGGTTTTCGGCAGGAACATGCCTGTTCTCGACGTGAAACAGCGTCGTGCGGTGCAGGTCGCTCAGGGTATTCAAGGCCAGTGCCGGGCTGGCAACCACGATAAACCGATCCTCATACAGCAAGGTACTGTGAAGGCCTATTTCAGCGGTTTCACGATAACGTATGGCTACGTCGACGGTACGCTGCGTTAAGTCGACGCTTTGCACGCTGGTATGCAGGTGTAAATCAATCTCGGGAAATTGCGCCTTAAAGCTTTCAAGGCGCAGCACCAGCCAATTGGTCAAAAAGTTCGAGGTGGTGGTGATGGTCAGCGCCGGAGGTTGTCTGGCCTGATCTATTTTTTTTACCGACTCTTCCAGGGCGGTAAAGGCAGATTGCGTGCCCGTATACAGCAAGTGTCCGGCCTCGGTCAGTTTCACCCCCTGCGCGTTGCGTTCGAACACGCGGCATTCCAGCATGGATTCAATCAAACGGATTTGATGGCTGACAGCGGTGGCGCTGACATTCAGTTGCCCGGCAGCCTGCTTGAAGCTAAGGCAATCGGCAACCGCATGGAAGGCGCGCAGTGCACCCAGCGGCGGTAAACGGGAAGATTTCATGATGAGTTATTTTCATCCATGGGTGAAAACTCTGACTTTGATTGCCTGATTATATATGCGATAGGCTCAACATACCTCCTTGTAAGGATGAAATAAATTTTCTATCGCCGCTTTTATATAGTGAGGATCATTATGAGCACGTCTCCTTTATCCGTCCCTTTTGCCGCGTCTGCGCAACAGCAGGCGCAAACCAATGCCGGTATTCTTTTAGTCAGTGGGCTGGTAGCGCAAGTTGCACTGTTACTGAAACTCTATGCGCTGGAGAACCCGCTGCTGCTGATCGCTTTGCTGGCCTGCTTGAGTATTGCCTTTGTTTTGGCCGTATTTTTAATGCAGCTGAAAGTGTTCCAGAGCAAAAGTCGCCTCAGCCTGGTACGCCATGGGTTTGTCATCAGTGCCGTCGGCACCTTGCTGCTGATCCTGGTATTGCATGGTCTGCCAAACGACCTGCAGCTGTTTTCGGCAATGGCTATTTGCGGCTTGGGTCAGGGGATGGTTTACAGCGCCGCGATACGTCGAGGCACCCACAACGACGGCCATGGACTGCGCCGACGCGCGCTGCTGATTGCAGGGAGTATCCTCGCGGTTGCGGCTGTCCTGCTGATCCAATCGAGTTTTAGCGGAATAACGGGTTTTCCCTACGCTTTTGCCATGTTGATTGACCTGTCGCTACTTGCGGCCCTGTACGTAAGGGTGGTCGAGCTGGAGAGCTAGCCGTTGATGTGACTAACCGGTCGCCGGATATAGGTCAAAGGATTGAGCGAGCGCAGGTGCATCTGCAATACGGTGCCACGGCGGAAGAAGTAGTTGAGGAGGGTCAGCGACAACAATTCGGTCAGCAGGGTGCTGTAGGCCGCGCCCATCATGCCGTATTGGCGGATCAGGCAGTACGACAGCGGAATATTGATGATAAATACCAGGAACATCTTCTTCGACAAGAAGCCGTAGCCGGAGAAAATCACAATGTATTTGTAGGCCAGGGTGCCCAGGGCGGAAAGCAGGGTGGCAACCGCCAACACCCCCATCGCCGGGTAAGCCGCTAAATACTGCTCGCCGTACAGCAGCACAATCACCGGTTTGCCGAGCAAAAAGATGCCGGCGACGATCGCGGCGGCAATCGCCAGCACCAGCCCATTGAGTTTGGCGGCGGTGCGCATGGCGTCATCACGTTGATAAGCGAATATTTTAGCGAAAAACGAGGTGATCACCGCATCGGTGACAAACATCCAGGCGGTGGCCAGCGTAATGGCAACGGAGTAAATTCCCAGCGCTTCGGCGGAGACGAACCACATCAGGAACAACTGTGCCAGCCGGGTGTAGATGGCGATGGAGACATTGGAAACCGCCAGGGGCAGGCCGCTGGCGAGCAGATAGCGCACGTATTTGCGGCGAACGCGCCCTGGTGCGACAAAGCGCGGATTACGGCGGTGATAGATATGGTGGCGGATCAGGTAGGGGATCAAATAAACCATCACGATCGGGATCGCCAGGTAATACAGGTGCAGGTCAAAATAAACGATCAGATAACGCACCAGCAGCGCACTGCCCAGTCCGCTGACGTTGGCCAGCGTATTGAAGCGCGATTCCAGCCGGGCATCATGATAAATGGTGAAGACGTCCCTGAGTGAGAAGAAGCTGGCGACAAAGGTGGCGGCGCAAAAGTAGAAGGTAATGAAATCTTCCCGTAGCCCGGTGTAAATCAATATTGCCGCAGAGAACAGCACAAAGCAGCCCTGACGCAGCCGGTTGGTGGAAAACATCAATGCCGTTCCCGAGGCTGGGTTGCGGCTAATCCGCTTGAACAGTACGGTATCAGAGCCCAGCAGCGCCAGCGTTTGAGTAATGGCGAAAATCGCGGTGGCAAAGGTGATTTTGCCAAAGCTTTCCGGGCCGATATATCTCGCCATATAGGCGGTGATAAAAATAACGCCAAGGATAGACACCATTTTTTCGGATATCATCCAAAACGCATTTCTCACGATATTGATATCTATGAATTTTAATTTCATGGGGACTTTCCCTGTCGCATCTTATAATAGGAATCATCCGATTATTTCCTTACCCTCTGTAAGGAATGACCCACAGGGTTTTATAATTAAGATGCAATAATCGGAATGTCAGCAGCATTTATCCCTATGCTAGATTCATGGAAGAAAGAGAAGAATGAGAAAACTCGCAAAACGACTCTATCGGGCCGCGCCCGATTTTATCTATTATCAAGTCAGCCACTATCTTGCCCATGGCGCCTGGGTTAACTTCAAATCCCCCAAGACATTTTCAGAGAAAATTTATCGGCGCATGCGCTATCCATACCGTGATTTCAGTATGTTAGCGGATAAGGTGGCAGTCAGAGACTATATTTCACAGCGGGTATCGGAAAAGTACCTAACCCCCATCATTATGATCAGTGATAATTTTACCGAACAAGATTACCTTTCATTGCCTCAATCGTTTGTTATCAAAACCAATAATGCATCGCAACAGGTAAAGATAGTCAAAGATAAAAACGAAGTTACTTTCTCCGATATTGCGAAGATTCTTAATGAATGGTCTGAAATAACCTATTGGAAAAGGTTTCGCGAAAAACACTACGACAGTATCCCGCAGAAAATTATCGTCGAACAGCTATTGGATATAGAAACTGCAGGTGAGCTGATTGACTACAAGGTGCATGTTTTTAACGGCCGGCACGCTTATTTATTCGTAGAGCTGTTACGTGGCGGGCCTGAGCCGACCTCACTGGAGTTTTTGGACGAGCATGCGCATCACTGTTTCTTTACCCAGGCGGATATCCCGCAGGTCAATACACTGTATGAAAAACCGGCGTTCTGGGATGAAATGATCCGGGTGGCGAAAGCCGTTGCGGCAGATTTGGACTATTGCCGCGTCGACTTCTATCTCACCCGCGAGCAAATCTACATTGGTGAACTGACGCTGACCCCCGGCGCGGGCAACGAGGTTTACCTGCCGCGTGCGACCAACCTGCTGCTGGGCGAGATGATGTCCAAAGCCGGGTAGTGGTTGTTGCAGCCTTTAGCGGTCACTGTCCACTGGCGCGATGCTTTGCAACCATCTTAGAAACTCCGCCGCTTTGGGTTTGTCCAGCGTGCGTTGCGGATAAACCAGGTAGTAGGGCTTGCTGAGCGGCAGTGCCGGTTCTGCCAGCGGCACCAGCGTCCCCCTGGCCAGTTCGCGCTGGATCAACCGCTGCTGGCCGAGCAAAATGCCGTGGCCCTCGACTGCGGCGTCAATCGCCAGTGAGGTCAGGTTATAGGTCAGGCCACGCCGCTGTGGCGGCGGCAACCCGGCGGCGCTGAACCAGTCATGCCAGCCCGGCAGGAACTGACTTTCCTTGCCCCAATCCACATGGATCAGCGGCCGTTGGGTCCAGTCGCCGCCGGCCTGCAATTGCGGGCTGCAAACTGGCTGCACGCAGTCCTGAAACAGCCGCACTTTTTCCAACAGCGGGTAGTCCTGATCGCCAAAACACAGGGCAAAGTCCGCCGCCGACCCGGCGAAATCGACTTCGGCATGGGTGGCATGCAGGCGGATATCCACCTGTGGATGCCGGGCCAGCCAATCGCCGATCGCCGGATTCAGCCATTTTGACGCCAATGCCGGCAAGGCGAATACCGTCAGCGTTTCCTTGCCCCGCTGGCGATCGACATGCTGTTGTGCCACGCGCAACGTTTCGAAGGCCTGTTGCACGTAGGCCAGGTAGTCCGCTCCCTGCTCGGTCAGCGTCACGCCGCTTTTAGCGCGGATAAACAGCACAATACCCAGCTGCTGCTCAAGCTGGCGGATCTGTTGGCTGACGGCGGCGGCGGTCAATGCCAGCTGGTCTGCCGCTTTGGCCAGGCTGCCGGTGCGGGCGGCGGTTTCAAACGCCAGAATGGCGTTCAGTTTGGGCAGCCGGGGACGGGAAGTTGGGCTCATGGCGCTTATCGCTAAGAAATGGTTAGCTCATCCTTAACGTATTTTTGTTATTACGGCAATCCGGCATTCGCTACAGTGGGTTATCCGGCCGCTATGCCTAAGGAGTCTCTGATGCAGCCACTTGCTCATATCGTTGATTTAACCGCCAACCCGATTGGTGATCCGGCCTTTCGGGTGCAATGCAAAACTACGCTGGATACGGCGGGCGCGCTGGTGCTGCCGGGCTTTCTGACGGCGGCGGCGCTGGCGACTATCCGTCTGGAAGGGGCGGAGCACAGCCATGCGGCGTTTTATGCCGCCAGCAAGCATAACGTCTACCTCAGGCCGCAGGATGAAACGCTGCCGGCCGATCATGCACGCAACCGGCTGGTGGTCTCGTCCAAGGGCTGCATTACCGATGAGGAGATCCCACCGCAATCACCGCTGCGCACACTGTATGACGCGCAGCCGTTCCGCGATTTTCTCTGCGCGGTGCTGGAAGAACAGTGTCTGTATCCCTACGCCGATCGCCTGTCGTCGATCAATCTGCACTATGCCCATCGCGGGCAGGAACTGGGTTGGCATTTCGACAACTCGTCGTTCGCCATCACGCTGTTGATCCAGAAACCGCAGGCCGGTGGACGCTTTGAATATGTGGAAAACCTGCGCGATGCCGACCGCGGCGAGATGAATTACGCCGGGGTTTCTCAGGTGCTGGACGGTGAACGAGCGGTAAAGCCGTTGGCGATGGAAGAGGGGGATTTGGTGCTGTTCCGTGGCCGCAACGCCATGCATCGGGTCACGCCGACCGAAGGTGACATCACCCGCATGCTGGTGGTGCTGGCTTATAATGCACAACCGGATATCGCGCTGTCGGAAAGCGCCAGAATGACCTTTTACGGCCGGGTGTAAGGAGAATAAAACTGCCCCGGTTGGGGGAATGCCGATCAGTTAAGCAAAGTTCTGAATAAGAATGTACGACGTTGTTTAAGTGGGCGTCCCCCTCTCCCGAGGGAGAGGGCCGGGGTGAGGGGCTTTCGCGTTGGTATGTATCCCCTCACCCTAACCCTCTCCCAAAGGAGAGGGAACCATATCACCTTAACTTACAAGCATTACCCCGGTTGGGGCAGTTTAAAAACTCAGTGATGGGCTTCTTCGTGCGCCTGCTGTTCCAGTTTCACTTCCTGCGCGCGCTTGCGCAGGCCAAACCAGCCCAGCACCAGCAGCACGACCAGCACAGGAATGGTTGCGATGGTCCAGGTGCCGTTCGGGTAGTCAAACGCCATCATGACCACCACCGCCAGCAGGAACGCCAACGTCAGCCAGGAGGTGACCGGCGCGCCAGGCATCTTGAAGGTGACCGGCTTGGCACGGCCTTCACGCACCGCCTTACGCAGACGCATCTGGCAGACGATGATAAATGCCCAGGAGCTGATAATGCCCAGCGAAGCGATGTTCAACACGATCTCAAACACCTGTGAAGGCACCAGATAGTTCAATACCACCCCGATCACGTAGATACCGCAGGTCACCAGGATCCCGGCGTAAGGCACCTGCTGGCCGCTCATTTTGGCCATAAATTTCGGCGCCGAGCCACCCATCGACAGCGAACGCAGAATACGGCCGGTGGAGTACAGGCCCGAGTTCAGGCTGGAGAGCGCGGCAGTTAACACCACGATGTTCATGATGGTGCCGATATAGGGCACACCCAGCTTGCTGAAGAAGGTGACGAACGGGCTTTGGCCCGCCTGGTAGGCGTTCCACGGCAGCAGCAACACCAGCAGCACCACCGAACCAACGTAGAACAGGCCGATGCGCCAAATAACGCTGTTGATAGCCTTCGGCAGCATTTTGGCCGGATCCTTGCACTCGCCGGCGGCGGTGCCGATCAGCTCAATCCCGGCAAAGGCGAAGATCACCCCTTGTACCAGCACCAACGCAGGCAGCAGGCCATGCGGGAACATGCCGCCGTTTTCGGTAATCAGGTGCAGGCCGGTGGTGTTGCCCGCCACTGGGGTGCCGGTGCCGAGTAACACCACGCCGACCACCAGGAACAGCGCGATGGCGACCACTTTGATCAGGGCGAACCAGAACTCCATTTCGGCGAACCACTTCACGCCGATCATGTTCATGGTGGCGACCACCCCAAGGGCGCAGAGCGCGAACAGCCATTGCGGCACGTCGGCGAAAGTGCCCCAGTAGTGCATGTACAGCGCGACCGCAGTGATGTCGACGATTCCGGTCATCGCCCAGTTGAGGAAATACATCCAGCCGGCGACATAAGAGGCTTTTTCGCCGAGAAACTCGCGGGCATAAGAAACAAAGCTGCCACTGGAAGGGCGGTGCAGCACCAACTCGCCCAGTGCGCGGAGAATGAAGAAAGAGAATATCCCGCACACCAGATAGACCAAAGCCAGCGCCGGGCCGGCCATTTCCAGCCGGCCGCCGGTGCCGAGGAACAAGCCGGTGCCAATGGAACCGCCGATGGCGATCATCTGTATCTGGCGGTTGCCCATGCTTTTGTGATAACCGGATTCATGTGAGTCTAACCAACGTCTTCTGGCGGCGTGTTTGTCATGATCGGTTTTTTTATGTGATTGCATCATCCGTCCTGTTTTACCTGTCTATAGGGTTACCCAGCTCTCGGACGAGAGCAAACGATTGCTATTGCCAATCGTTATGAGAATGAGGTCATGGCATCATTCTGTTGTTTATTGTGTGTACAGCCATCATTAAATAACGGCGAGGCATGCTACCTTTTCTCCGTAAATGTGGCAAAAAATCCTGCGTATAAATCGTGATCAATTGTGTTTATTTTTTATTCCATATACAAAAGAATATATTATTCAATAAGATGTGTGATTTTATCAACACGGAAATATCGAGGAATAAAAAGTGACGAAAATCACAAAATATTAATTACCGTGCAAATTGCAGGGGGTTTTGCTTATTTTTCGAGGCGTGAAAAAAGGGGAGAAATAAGAGTTTTGTGGCCTGCGGCGATTATAGCCCGCAGGCGAGAGGATTAACGGCGGTTTTTTAGGCAGATTCTCCGGCCGGCAGAGCCGAGGCGGGCAGACCGAAAAGCAGGTCGAACGCCCAGTTAAACACGAAGGTGTAGCACGGGATAATGACGATCAGCGCCATATCCAGCAGCAGCGCTTCCAGCAGTGAAATCCCCATCCACCAGGCGATCAGCGGGATCAGGTACACCACCAGCGTCAATTGAAACCCCACGGCGTGTGCAATACGGCGCTTTAGCGTGCGGGTGCGTGACGTCTGGCGGCTTTCCCACCGCTCAAACAGCGAGTTGTAGATGAAATTCCAGCTTACGGCGATGGTGGTGATGATCACCGCCAGCGGCCCGGTGCTGCTGGGCGCGCTGCCGGAAAGCAGCGCCAGCCCCAAAGCGGAGATCGCCATGCCGATAATTTCATAGGCGGTGACATACACCAGTTTGCGTTTAACGCCTTGCATTATGTTCTCCTGCATTATTTTTGGTGGTTTCTTGGGTTGTGGCGGCTAAGATAACGTCAATCACATTGATAGAAAAAGTTAGGAGCTGTCAGTTTTACTGACAGGTAACGCAATGAACTTTTCCAGCGATAACATTGAGCTGTTTCTGGCGGTATTGGATCGGGGTTCGTTCTCCGCCGCCGCCCGTTCGCTGCGGCGCGTGCCTTCGGCGGTCAGTATGGGGATCGCCAACATGGAGGCGGAACTGGGCTTCCCGCTGTTTGACCGGTCGCACCGCGAACCGGTGCCGACCCCGTTGGCACTGGCGCTGGCGCCGCATGCGAGGCTGATTGCCGACCAACTTAAACAATTGCAAAACCACGCCATCGAATTGTCGCAAGGGCTTGAGAGTACGCTGTCGATAGGCGTCGCTTCGGACATCAACTGCAGCGGCCTGCTGGCGGCGATCAAAACGCTGGCGGAGCGTTATCCGTTGCTGAACATCGAAGTGCTGACCGCCCCGCAAGATGACGTGCTGCATATGCTGCATCAGGGCAGGGTTGGCGTTTGCCTGGCGTTTGGCGGGCTTAACGTCAACAGCCAGGAGCAGTTCCATTTCGTGGGGGCGGAATCGCTGGTCGCCACGCTCTCGCCATGCCACCCGGCGCTAAAAGGGGCGGCAGACGAGCTGTTTCTCGAGGATCTGGTCAACGTGCGGCAGATTATGGTGGCCAGCCGCGATCTGCCCATCGTCGATCTGCGGCCGCGGGTGGCGGAATCTTACTGGCGCACCGACAGCCTGCCGATGGCGCTGAACATGGTTGAGGCCGGATTGGGCTGGGGCAATTTCCCGCTGTCGCTGACTGCGCCGCTGTTGGCTCAGGGAAGGTTAATCCGGCTGAAATTCAAAAACACCAAAAACGAACTGCGGTTGCCGATACACCTGGTTTGGCTGAAGAATGCGCCGCTGGACAAGGCCGCGCGCGAGCTGGTAGCGCTGATGCGCGATGCGACTCAGGTTGAATGATCTCCGTATTCATTGCTTTTATTTTCGTCGCTGCGCTACTTTGAACAGGGGACAGTTAAGGGAGTACCGCGAGCATGATGAGTGAAACGGCATTATCGGTATTGAGCATTACCGGGGCGATAACGCTCGGGGCGATGAGCCCGGGGCAAAGTTTTATTTTGGTGGCGCGCACCGCAGTGGCCTCTTCGCGCCGCGATGGCATGGCGGTGGCGTTAGGCATGGGCGTCGGTTGTTTTATCTTTGCCTTGATCGCACTGCTGGGACTGCAGTCGCTGCTGCTGGCGCTGCCGTGGTTGTACACCACGCTGAAAGTGCTGGGCGGCGCGTATCTTGTCTATTTGGCGTTTAAAATGCTGCGCGGGGCCAGTCGGCCGCTGAACGTGGAGGCGGTCGGCGAGCGGTATCTGGGGGTTCGCAAGGCGTTTACCACGGGGTTGCTGACCCAACTCGGCAACCCGAACACCGCTATCGTGTTCGGTAGCGTGTTCGCCGCGCTGCTCAGCCATAAAATTTCGCCGCTGATGTACGTGGTGTTGCCGGTGATTGCCTTGACGGTCGACGTCCTGTGGTACGCCTTTGTGGCGTTTGTGCTGTCATCGCCGCGCCCGCGCCGCACTTACCTGCGTTTTAAAGCCTGGTTCGATCGCTTGGGCGGCGGCGTGCTGGCCTTGCTCGGCCTGAAACTGATGCTCAATAAATAACCTTAATCGGCGTGGCGACGCCGCCACCAGAAGCGCAACAGCAGGATGGCGGCGATCACCAGCGCGCAGAACAGCAGGCTGGTCAGCCTTTTGTCGAAGCCGGAGATAAAGCGGGCGATGGCTTCACCGCCGAAATAACCCAGCAGCACGAAAATCGTCGCCCACAGAATGGCGCCCAGAATGTTCAGCGGCACAAAGCGTGAGGGCGGCAACTTGCTGGCGCCGATCAGCACCGGGCCGATAATGCGAAAACCGTACATAAAGCGCACGCCGATCACGAACAGCATCGGGTGGCGGGCAATCAGCTTGTTGGCGCGCTCGATGCGCTTTTCCTGGCTTTTCATCCGTGAAATCACTTTCCCGCCGAAGCGGCGGCCCAGAAAGAACAGCAATTGATCCCCCAGCGTGCCGCCCAGCGCCACCACCGCAATTACCCAGGGCAGATGCAGCAACCCCTGATGCGCGGCAATGCCGCCCAGCAACGTGATGGTTTCCCCCTCGGCCAGGCAGCCGATAAACAGCGCCCAGTAGCCGTAATCCGTAATGTAGTGGGCCAAATCCGCCATCCTGATCCCCTATGTCTTTAATACATAAGGGTCAGTATACTCTCTGTCAGTCAGCCGCGCCCTGTCGGCGCGACGCAGCCTTAGAGGAGCAACAGATGTATCAGGATTTTGAGAGCGAACTGGACTGGGCGATGCGCCATATGCCACGCACCCGGGCGGCGGTAGCAGCGTTGCCGGATTTAAGTGGCGTGCGGCTGGCGTGCAATATGCATCTGGATCTGAAAATGGCACCGCTGGTGGCTGGCCTGCTGGACAAGGGCGCGGCGATTTATCTGACCACCTGCAACCCAACTACGGTGCAGGATGACGTGGTGGCCTGGCTGGAACGCCGCGGAGCACAGGCTCACGCCTGGCGTGATATGAGCGACGCCGACTGGTCGGCATCGTTCGACCGCGCATTGGCCTGGGGGCCGACCCACCTGTGCGAAATGGGGGCGGATTTGACCACCCGCCTGCATCAGTCAGTCGATGGCCCGCAAATTATCGCCGGGCTGGAGGCCACCGGTTCCGGCATCAGTAGGTTAAACGGCATGGCGCCGCGCTATCCGATCTTCAACTGGGATGACCTGCCGGTAAAAGAAGGGCTGCATAACCGCCATATGGTCGGCCTGACCGCCTGGCACACTTTCTTCCAGACCACCCATTTGACGCTGCATGAAAAATGCGTGCTGGTGATCGGTTATGGTTTGGTTGGGCAGGGCGTCGCGGCGGCGGCGAAAGCCTACGGCGGGCAGGTGATCGTGGCGGAAATCGATCCGGCGCGGGCGCTGCAGGCACGCTATGACGGCTGGGCAGTGGTCAGTCTTGCCAGTGCGGTGAGCCAGGCCGATGTGATTGCTACCGCCACCGGGGCAAAAAACGTGCTGTCGGCGCGGCATCTGCAGCAGGCGAAGGACGGGGTGTTTATTCTCAATGTGGGCCATGTGACGGCGGAAATTGACGTTGGCTTCCTGCAAAACCTGCCGCACAGCGAGCCTATGCCGTTTGTAAACGCCTACCAACTGGAAGATAAAACCCTGTATTTACTGGCCAACGGCTCGATGTTCAACCTGACGGCGGGCTACGGCGACAGCCTGAATGCCTTTGACGTGACGCTGGCGGTGATGGCGGCGGGCATTGGTCATATTGTCGGTGACGGTGCCCGGCAGCAGCCCGGTTTATATCTGTTGCCGCAGTCGGCCTGGCAGCCGGCGCTGTAACTTTTCTCTCGCGGGCGCTTATCCCAGAGCGCTCGCGGTTTGCGCAATTTTCTGTTCGACAGAATTTGTCACAAATCGGCTTGCACAATCCCAGTGCCAACTTCAGATCCCTCACATATAATTCGGCCAAATAAGACCTTCATCTTCTTCGTCACAGAGTAATGCATGTGAAAATACGTGTTTTGGTACTAACCCTGCTCGCTTTGCAGGCAGGAGCAGGCATCGCGCCGCGCGCGCTAGCCAGCGAAAATAACGCGATAACCCGTGCCGCCGAGCCTGAACTGGCTTCCGGCAGTGCCATGGTGGTGGATATGCAGACCCACAAGGTGATGTATGCGCGTAACCCGGATGAAGTGGTGCCGATTGCTTCGATCACCAAGCTGATGACCGCGATGGTCACGTTGGACGCCCATCTGCCGCTGGATGAAATGTTGTCGGTGGACATACATCAGACGCCGGAGATGAAAGGGGTCTACTCGCGCGTTCGTCTGAACAGTGAAATCAGCCGTAAAGATATGCTGCTATTGGCATTGATGTCGTCGGAAAACCGTGCGGCCGCCAGTCTGGCGCATCATTATCCGGGCGGTTACGGCGCCTTTATCAAAGCGATGAATGCCAAAGCCAAATCGCTGGGGATGACCAACACGCGTTACGTGGAGCCGACCGGGCTGTCGATTCATAACGTTTCGACCGCGCGCGACCTGACCAAGCTGTTGATTGCCACCAAGCAATATCCGCTGATTGGCCAGCTCAGCACCACTACCGAACGCATGGCGAGTTTTAAGGATCCGAACTACACGCTGCCGTTCCGCAACACCAACCATCTGGTATATAACCAGAAATGGAATATCCAGTTGACCAAGACCGGTTTTACCAACGAAGCGGGACACTGCCTGGCGATGCGTACCATGATCGGTAGCCGTTCGGTCTCGCTGGTGGTGCTGGACGCCTTTGGCAAGTACACCCATTTCGCCGATGCCAACCGCCTGCGCACCTGGATCGAAACCGGTAAGGTGACGCCGATCCCCGCGGCGGCCCGTGATTACCGCCGTCAGAAAGATGCCCGTTTGGCGAAGAACGAAACCGAATAAACCCGTTCTGCGGCCTGCGGAGTTTTTCTGCAGGCCGCGTCTCTCCCTAAAGCCGCCTTGTCCTTGCCGTCAGCAACATCTCCAATTACCTTGGGTAGAGCCGCGGTGCTAATCCATCCGCTATCATTAATGAATACTCTATCGTCGTGAGGACAGCATCCCATGAGCAAGGTTTCCACTTTTGTCATGTTCCAGGGTAATGCCCATGCCCAACAGGCTATTGATCTTTATAGTGAGTTGTTCGCCGGTTTCAAGGTTCAGCAGGTGCAACATTATGATGACAGTAATGATGGGCCACTGCGGATCAGGCAGGCGTTCATCGACTTTGATCGGCAGAGTCTGGTATTTACCGATAGCCCAATCAGCCATGATTTCAGCTTCACCCCGGCAATATCCCTGTTTGTTAATCTGGCCAATGAAGCCGAACTTGAGCGGGTTTTCACCCGTCTGGCAGAAGGCGGCAAGGTGCTGATGCCGATTGATGATTATGGCTTCAGCGCGCGCTTCGGTTGGCTAAACGATCGATTCGGTTTGTCCTGGCAGCTTAATGTACCGGCAGGGGATGTGGTTTGATCAGGATAAAAGCCTCGGGGTTTATTATTAATTTAAAAATTAAATCAATATTAACCCGAGGCATATTGTTGGTGTTTATGGCATTGCGGAAATATTGTCGAACTTGAAGGCAAAGTTAGGGTTAAACAAGCCGCCATCCAAAGTGACGCTGGTTTCCCAGATACAGGCATTGGTTCCCGGGGCAAATTTTCCGGAAAAGGTCACTTTGTCACCTATTTTAAGTTTTTCGGCTGCAATGTTTTGCGGTAGCGTATTCTCCAGCTTACCTGATGATGTCGGTATTTTGGCCGATTGAACGGTTATGTGGTCGGCGAGTTTTATCCGTATGAAATCATCTTCATGGCCATTAATTTGGCTGCTTTCCACCTGACCGACCCACTGTTTAATGGGTTGGCCGTTCAGCGTTTGGCAGATTGAATTATCACGAGCTAATTTTGTATTAGCGCGATACACATTATTATGAGTTGTGTTCGCTTTGGTCGCTGCACTGTTCACGACATTAATGAATTGTTTTTCAACTCCGGGAATAACATTGTCCTGAGCAAAAACATGGCATGAAAATAACAATGTCGAGACAGTGATTAAAACTATTCTTTTTATCATCATACATCCTTGAATTCTGGTTCATTAGGGTGGTTTATCTATAGCCCACCTTTTTTGTTTTCGCCACGCGATCATTGCATTCTTCGGCTATTGAACAGGGTGAACGCGAAAGTGGCCAACAGCAGTGCCGTGCCGGCAATCATCGGGCAATGTTCAAGGTGAACCGGGTTGTATCCTTGGTTGAACGCCCAGCCATAGGTTTCGACGGCGGAACCAAATCCCATTGCCGCGGTGGCAATAACGCTCAACAAGCCAATGATCAGGGTCAGCGTTCGGATCGTTGTTTTACAGAACATAAGTCTTCCTCTTTTGGGCTGAGTCAATTTTCCCCATCGTGTCTGGCGTGTTGTTCTGACTGCAGACGAGGGGGCAGGTAATTTGTCTGCCTCTATTGAAACAGCAACGAGGCCAGGCTTCACCGAGAATGAGGTCCGATTTTGGACTGTGGATCCTAATAAAATGCCTCTGCCTGACCATCAGAATGGATATTTGGGCACAGTTGCCGCTATGCTAAACAGGTGACAACCGATGAATATGAAAAGGATGAACCGCTTTGGCCGGAAGTAGCTTACTGACGTTAATCGACGATATCGCCTCACTGCTGGACGATGTCTCGCTGATGACCAAAATGGCGGCGAAAAAAACCGCCGGGGTACTGGGGGACGATCTGGCGCTGAATGCGCAACAGGTTTCCGGGGTAAAGGCCGATCGCGAGCTGCCGGTGGTGTGGAGCGTGGCCAAAGGGTCGTTTATCAACAAGGCGATCCTGGTGCCGCTGGCGTTACTGATCAGTGCATTCGCCCCTTGGGCAATTACGCCGCTGTTGATGGTGGGCGGCGCCTATCTGTGCTACGAAGGCTTTGAGAAGGTGTTTCATAGCCTCACTCACAAAAAGCAGGCCGGGGAGGATAACCCAGAGGCGCTGGACGCCAATGAAGACGTAGCGGCCTACGAACAACGCAAAGTGAAGGGCGCTATCCGCACCGACTTTGTGCTGTCCGCCGAGATTATTGCCATTACGCTGGGCACCGTGGCGGGAGCGACCTTCAGCCAGCAGGTGATCGTGCTGTGCGGCATCGCGCTGGTGATGACGGTGGGGGTTTACGGCATTGTGGCCGGCATCGTCAAACTCGACGATCTGGGGCTGTATCTGAGCCGTAAAAGCAGCGCGTTAGCCCGTTCTGTCGGCAGCGGCATCGTCAGCGCCGCGCCTTACCTGATGAAGACCCTGTCGGTGGTCGGTACCATCGCCATGTTTATGGTCGGTGGCGGTATCCTGACCCACGGGCTGCCGCCGGTGCATCATCTGTTTGAGGACTGGGCGTCCTATGCCACCGTGGTGCCGACCTTCGGCCAGATCTTGCAGGGGGTTATTCCTGCTTTGCTCAACGTGGTGTTTGGCCTGATTGCCGGCGGCGTGGTGCTGCTGGTGGTTTCGGCTCTCGGTGCCATTCGTGGCCGTTTAAAAGCCTGATAATTTCACCGGGTGCATCTTCTGCACCCGGTTTATCCATTGTGCGGCAGCCCATCACTACCTTCGCCCAGGGTGCGTTGCATTATGTGGGTGTCGCGCCACTCGCCCAATTTAAAACCCACCGCCCTGAGCGTGCCTACGCTGCTAAACCCCAGTTTCTTATGCAAGGCCAGCGAACCCTGATTCTCTTTGGCATTGCCAACGGTAGCCAGCATTTGACGCCAAGGGCCAAGTTCGCAGCGTGCGATCAGTGCGGACAACAACGCTTTACCGATACCTTTCCCTTGCTGACCCTCGGCGATATAGACAGAGTTTTCCACAGTAAACCGGTAGGCCGGGCGCGGTCGATAAGGCGTGGCATAGCAATAGCCCACCACGAGATCGGCTTGCTTGGCGACCAGCCAGGGTAAACCCGCTTCCTGTACCTTGCTGAGACGCTGCTGCATTTCTTCCAACGTCGGTGGCGTTTCTTCAAACGACGCCGCGCCGTACAACACATGATGGGTGTAAATCTGTTGCACGGCGGCCATGTCGTCTGCCGTGGCATCGGTGAGCATTAACGGGGCGGAAAGGGTCATAACGGTTCCTGTTTACCTTGAAAATCAGAAGATAAGCACATTATGCGCCGCGCCCGTCGACAAGGTAAATTGGGCTTTCTTATGCTGAATATAAGAAAAACCTATGGTCTTGCCATCTGGGTTTGTCATGCACCGCGCATCAAATGCGCCACCGCCTGCTGCAGATAGCTTAACAGTGGCGGGGTCAGCCAGGTGCCCTCGGTCAGCGTGGGTTCCCGTTCCATCGCCTGGCGAATTTTCATCTGGGTTGCAGGATCGGTACCGGCATAGGACTGGAACAGCTCAAGCCATTGCGCCGCCAGCTGTTTCGCTTGCCCTGACTCCGGCGGTACGCCGTCATTCAGCGCCTGATGGAACCGGGCGATCAGCGCCGGCCATTCCTGCAAGCGGGTAAAATAGTGTTGGCGCACATGGGCGTATTCCTCCTCCGACAGGTATTTTTGATAAATTGATAACTTGGTTTCGGCAAAGGCCCGGGTCACGTAGTCGGTCATCGCCGGGGTGATGCCGGTTTGTTCACGCATGGAGGGTTCGTCGGCATGCATGGCGTTAAGCCGGGTGAGAAACGCCGGGTTGCCAGCGGTATCGCGTTCCAGCATCTGCATCCAGCGCCGTGCCAGAGTCTGCGCCTCCAATGCTTGCGGCGTGACGCCGCTGTCGATCAACTGGCGCATGCTAGCGACCAGATCGCCCCATTGCTGATTACGCATGGGATCGGCCTGATAGAAAGGCAATTGCGCCAGTTCGTCTGCGGTAAAATATTTGTCGTACATGGTCATTAACTCCAATGTCGTCAGCCAGTCGTTCAGTTCCGGCTCATCTCCGGCGGTGAGTTGTGCATGCATCTGTTGTAAACGATCGCGCAGTGCGGCTGTCTGGGCCAGTTGCTGCTCCAGCATGGCAATTTGCTGCTCAATCACCGTCGTTAGCGTCATCCCCGAACGTGCCAGAATTGCCCCGACTTCCGCCAGCGGGATCCCCATTCGGCGCAGCGCCTGAATATGGTGCAAGCGGCTAATATCAGCCCGATTATATAAGCGATACCCGGCATCGGAACGCGCAGAAGGAACCAGCAAACCAATGCTGTCGTAATAATGCAGCGTCCTGACGGTGATGCCGGAACGGCGGGCCAGTTCGCCAACTTTCAATAACATGTGGTGTACTCCTCCCTTGTGCGTGCAGGAATACTAAAGCCTGACGTGGCGTGAGGGTCAATAGGGGGAGGATATTTTCGGGGAAAGTTACGGGCTCCATTAATAGAACCCGCAATTGAAATCAATGGATTGATTACCAGCCTTTTACCGCGCCGCCATTAAAGATTTTCTCGGCGGCCTTGGCCACTTCATCCGACTCGTAGGCCTTGATGAAGTTTTGCACGTTCGGCGCATCCTTGTTGTCTTCACGCGTCACGATGATGTTGGTGTACGGCGAATTCTTGTCTTCGATAAAGATGCCGTCTTTGGTTGGCGTCAGACCGGTCTGGTTGATGTAAGTGGTGCTGATGACGGCGATGGTGACTTTAGGGTCATCGAGCACCTGCGGCAGCTGTGCGCCCTCCAGTTCCATAATCTTGTAGTTATGCGGGTTGGCGCTGATATCCAGCGAGGTTGGCAGCAGCCCTTTGCCCGGTTTCAGCGTGATCAGGCCGGTTTTCTCCAGCAGCAGCAGTGCGCGGCCGAGGTTGGTGGGATCCAGCGGGATGGCAATCACCGCACCGTCCTGCAGTTCTTTCAGTGATTTGATTTTTTTCGAATAGCCGGCCATCGGGAATACGAAGGTATTGCCCACGGCCACCAGCTTGTAGCCGTGATCTTTATTCTGCTGTTCGAGGAACGGCCGGTGCTGGAAGACGTTGGCGTCCAGTTCGCCTTTGTCGGTGGCGTCGTTGGGCAGCAGCGAACCGCTGAAACCGACCAGTTCAACCTCCAGACCGTACTTCTCTTTGGCCACCTGTTTGGCCACCTCCGCCACGTCTTGCTCTGCACCATTGATGACCCCGACCTTGATATGATTCTGATCGGTTTTTTGGTCGCAGCCTTGTAGCGCCAGTACGGCGGCGAAGGCCGCCAGCAGTGGGGTATAACGCCAGTTTTTGGACATCGACTTCTCCCTGAAAAAAACAATGAAATCAGTTGGTTTTGTGCTGCTAGCTAAGCCTGAACCCGTGGGGAAGTCAAACCCCTGCTCAGCACAAAGGCTTCTAACTAATAACAGGAAGTTTTAGCGCACCCTTATTATTTGGCGCGAAATACCACGATGCCCGGCGTGGCCAGCACGTAATCCATAAAGGGCGAGTCCACCACCTGCATATTTTCTTTGCGTGAAGAAGCGTTACGCAGCACCGGGCCGTTTTCGGTCATGATATAGATGCCGGTATGGGTGACGTCCAGCCCGGCCAAATGGGTATAAATGCCGATGTAATCGCCGGTGTGCAACTGGGCCAGCACCTTGTCGTCAATAAAATCGCTGGGCAGGTAGGTGATACTGCGCTGAACGTTTTTCAGCCCCGGCAGATAGCTGCTGCCGTCTGACTTTTGGTTCAGGTTTTTCACCAGCGTTACGGTATGCGGGCTGAGTGTGGCGGTGATATCCGTGACGTTGGTTTTGGCCTGGTGTGACCAATCGCTAAAGAAATGCTTGCGTTGCAGGAAGCTGATTTCGCCACTGGCATAACGGATATGGGTCAGCCGCTGGACAAAATCTGCCTGGCTGCTCGCCTGGCGCAGGGCATCGACGTAATCGATATAGGTAAAACAGTCCAAACCACGGAAGTCGATCACCAGTTTTTCCGGTGTATTCTGCGAGCCAATCAGCATGTTGGCCACATAAGGCGTACCGAGGAAGGGGCGGGACAGCAGATCGATCATCTGGCCGCTATCCTGCTGCTGCTCTGTTGGCGCGGCGGCACGCAGGGCGAGAAGTTGATTGAGTTTGTTTAACGTCTGGTTATCCATGCTGGCCTTGAGATCTGCGGGTGGGGTAATAATGGCTTCAGGCGTTTGCCCAACGGGAATTTTATCTGCACAGCCGCTGAGCGCAATAGCCAATATCAATGAAACAACCTTGTACATTTTCCCCTCCGATGGTTTTGGCACGTGGTGGCGAAAATGATAACAGCTCTCACTATCGCCTGGAGGGGCAATGCTTAAACATAGCCTCAACGTTCGGTTAACACTTAATAACCGATTTCACTGTTGAACGGCAGGTACCAGAACAGGGCGATTTCGTGATCGGCGATGTCCGGTTGGGCGCGATACAGCAGGTGGTCGATGCCGCCAAGGATAAAACCAAAGTGCTGATAACAGTGGCAGGCGGGCAGATTGGTGTTTTGCGTTTCCAGCATCAGCCCGGCGGTTTCGTGGCGTTGCGCCCAGTGCCGGGCGGTTTCCAGCAATGCGCTGGCAACCCCCAGGCGGCGCACGTGGGCGCTGACCACGATTTCTTCAATCAGCGCATAGCCGTTCCAGTTATTGCTTAGTGTGATATGGCCGACCGGCTCGCCGCGATAACGGGCCAGAAAGGTGTCGCTTTCATCGTTGACGAACGGGGCCAGCGGGTAGTTCTTGCGAAAGGGGGTAACCGGCAGCAATGGCCAACTGTCGACCGGCGCATCAAAAACCGGCTGGGCGTAGTGGGCGATGTGAAAGCTAAAGTCGCAACTGGTCAGGTAGCCGTCGGGTAAACGGCTGACCGGGGCAATTTGGATCGCCTGGCTCATGGTGCAAGCTCCCTCAGCAAACGCGCCGGGTTACCGGCATAGATCCCTTTACGGGTGATATTTTTGGTGACCACCGAACCGGCACCGATCACCGCACCGCTGCAAATTTCCACCGCCAGCACCGTGGCGCCGGAGCCGATGGAAACACCATCGCCAATTTGCGTGCGGCCCCAACTGCTGGCATCGGCATTGGGCGCGCCATCTTTAAACAGATCGTTGGCAAAGGTGACGTTGTGGCCGATAAAGCAGTCCGCGCCAATAGTGACATATTCACAGATAAAACTGTGTGACTGAATTTTGCTGCGGGCGCCAATGCTGACGTTTTTTTGGATCTCGACAAAGGGCCCGACGAACACCCCATCGCCGAGTCGGCAGCCATACAGATTGCAGGGCTGGACCAGGGTGACATTTTGACCGGCATCGACATCGACAATACCGGCCTGAAGAACACGAATGGCGGATGACATGACATTCCTCACGGCGGTGACGCAGGGGGGAATTATAAAACAAACCGTCGCCACGTCTGTGCTTTCCGAACGTTTTTTCAGCGAAAGACTATAATTAGTACAGGGGAGAGAGCCCCGTGGCCGCAATCCTCGTACGGGTAGCAATCCGTCAGAGGGGTAAATTCGTTCGCCGAGCGCGACCTACGGCGATGGAGGAGGTGTCTCATGGTTAGTCATGTTTGGGGACTTCTGGCGCATCCAAGCACCGAGTTCGAACAGATCAAAAGCGAGAATGAAAGCGTCTCGCACCTTTACACCCATCATGTACTGCTGCTGGCGTTGATACCGGTTGTCTGCGCCTTTATCGGTACCACCCAACTGGGCTGGCTCTCCGGCGAAGGACAGGCTATCCGGCTCGACATGTTCACCGCATCTTATACCGCGGTGGCTTTCTACCTGCTGATGTTGGCGGGTGTGGCGATCATGGGGAAAGTGATCCACTGGATGGCACGGCGTTATGAAGTGCGTCCGAGTCTGCATCGCTGCATGGTGTTTGCCGGCTATATTGCTACCCCAATGTTCCTTAGCGGTATCGTGGCGCTGTATCCCGTCGTGTGGCTGTGCCTGTTTGTCGGCGTGATTGGCCTGTGCTATTCGGGCTATCTGCTGAATCTGGGTATCCCGCACTTCCTGAATATCGACAGTAAAGAAGGGTTTATCTTCTCCAGCTCTACCTTTGCCATTGGCATCTTGCTGCTTGAGCTGCTGCTGGGGGTAACGGTATTGCTGTGGGGGTATGGTTCCTGGTTATTCTAAACTCTGTTTTGATATTGCCCCTCACGCCGCTCTGGCGTGGGGGGCTTTTGCTTTTTAGGCCTGACGAAGTTAATTGTCGGCCCAGTTTTTCCGCTTGCTGGTTTTGCCCAGGCCCGGATTAAAGCTGTTGGTCGGGTCGGCGCTGCGGTAGAACGCCTGCAGATCGGGCTTGGCCGGGTACAGGTGGCCGACGTTATGTTCCGCCGGGTACTCCGCGCCGCGCTGGTCGAGGATCGCCAGCATTTTCTCTTTCAATGCGTGGCTGTCGACGCCTTTTTTCACCACATAATCCTGATGGAATACGTGGCACATAAAGTGGCCGTAATACAGCTTGTGCACCAGTTGGCTGTCGATTTCCGGCGGCAGGGTTTCGAACCAGTCGGTGTCGTTACGGCGCAACGCGATATCCAGCGCCAGAATATCTTCTACCTTGTCGGCATGCACCGCATGGTAACGCACGGCGGCACCGGCGGCGGCAAAGCGGTGCAGGAAGGCTTTCTTGCCCTCGTCCGGGGTGCAGGTGAAGAACTCGCCATCGGCTTGGGCAAAGTACTGTTTCAGGTACTGCTGCGCTTCTTCAACGCCCTGACCGGCCATTTTCAGCAGCAGGTGATGTTCAAAGCGTTCGCGGTAGTCTTTCATCCGTTTCGGCAGGTGGCTGGGGGCCAGATGGCTCAGGCCTTGCATCAGCCGGTCGGTCAGGTTGTGCGGCAGTAATGGCAGTTTGTTAAGGCTGGCATCCATACGGCCTTTCAGGGTGAAGAAGCTTGGCATCTGGTCGGTGCCGAGCTTGTCGATCATCATAAAGGTATCTTTGCCGTACACTTCGGCAATATCAAAAATATCCCGGTGCATATACTCGCCGGCCACCGGCAGGTTGTCGAACTGGCTCAGCATATGGCGGCGCAGTTCGGTCAACACGGCGGTATCGTTGGTACCGATATAAAATACCTGTTCCTTGCCTTCTTTCTCGAAGGTGTCCAACCGTACCGCAAACACCGCCAGCTTGCCGGCACAGCCGGAGGCCTCGTACAGGCGGCGCTTGTCGGCATTAAACCGGGAAGGCGTATCGGCATCGACGTCGCGCACCCGGCTGGCATATTCGTTATCGGAAGCACGCAGTTCGCCGTGCTCGACATCCTCCGGCCGGTAATCGCCTTTCTCTAAGCGAGTGAGGATCTCCTCCGGTGTATCGCCGAGGTTAATCCCCAAATGGTTTACCAGCCGCAGTTGGCCGTCTTCCCCCAACTGGGCGTACAGTGCCATCTCGGTGTAGGCCGGGCCGCGCTTGACCAGCGAACCGCCGGAGTTATTACACACGCCACCGATCACCGACGCACCGATACAGGAGGAACCGATTACCGAATGCGGCTCGCGGCCATAAGGTTTGAGCAATTTTTCCAGCTGATTGAGGGTGCTGCCGGGGAAACCGACCACCTGTTTACCGTTATCCAGCACCTGCACGTGGTTGAGGCGCAGGGTGCTGATAATGACGACATCGCGGTCATAGTCGTTGCCGCTGGGGGTTGAGCCTTCGGTCAGGCCGGTGTTGGCCGCCTGCATGATGACAATTTTGTCAGCAGCGACGCAGGCCTCCAGCAGTTGCCAGAGCTGCAACAGGCTGGTCGGAAACACCACCGCCAGTGCCTGGCCAACGCCGGAGCGGAAGCCTTTGCGGTAGCGTTCGGTGCTGCGTTCGCCGGTCAGCAACTGTGGGCCGCCGACGATGCTTTTCAACTGATTGAGAAATGCTTGGTTGGACTGCGTCATGCCGATCTCCCTTCGAATATACCCGTCATCTTTCAAGCTGCAGCGTTGTTATCTGCACTCGCTCACCCCAGTTACTTACTCGAGTAAGCGCCTGGGGATGAGCGAGTTGGCCGCCTAGCTACAACTTGAAAGCTATAGGGTATGAATTGAATTACTAACTTATTAGGTTGCTAGCCTGGTGGCTTAATAACGCTCTGCAAAACCGGCCTGGCGTTCTTCGTCCCGCAGCGTCAGGATCTCCACGCCGTCGGCGGTGACTGCCACGGTGTGTTCCCATTGGGCCGAAAGTTTCTTGTCGCGCGTTACCACCGTCCAACCGTCTTTCTTCTGTTTAATCCGGTGGTCGCCCTGGTTAATCATCGGTTCGATGGTAAACACCATGCCTTCCTGCAACACCATACCGGTTCCCGGTTGGCCAAAGTGCAGCACCGCCGGCTCTTCGTGCATATCCCGGCCGATACCGTGACCGCAGTACTCACGCACAATACTGTAGCCGGCCTGTTCGGCGTGCTGCTGAATTGCATGGCCGATATCACCCAGCGTCGCCCCCGGTTTTACTGCCCGGATGCCTTGCCACAACGACTCATACACGTTGTTCACCAGGCGTTTGGCGACCGGCGTGGTCTGGCCGATGCAGTACATCTTGCTGGAGTCGGCAATGTAGCCGTCGTTTTCCAGCGTAATATCGACGTTAACAATCATGCCGGAACGCAAGATTTTGCTGACCGACGGAATGCCGTGGCAGATAACGTCGTCGATCGACGTATTGAGCACATAAGGAAAATCGTACTGCCCTTTGCTGGCCGGGCGCGATTTCAGCTCATTGACAATAAAGGCCTCGGCGCGGTCGTTGATCTCCATAGTGGAGATGCCCTCGACAATCACCTGATCGAGCATAGCAAACACCTGCGCCAGCAGGGCGCCAGAGTGACGCATTTTGGCAATCTGTTCCGGCGTTTTGATCACAATCTCTTTCACCCGACAATCTCCTTCAACGTCAGCGCGTTATCTTTCATCATTTTTTTTACCAGTTGGGGATAGGTCAGTTCCGGATGGAACTCCGCCAACATACCAATCTTGATCCAGTATTCCGCCTGCGCGTTGATCGAACGCGTCATCGTCAGGCTGGCGAGGCGCAGATCGTCATGCAGCGCGTCTGAAATTTTCACAATGCCCATAGGCTGCTCCTTAAAGGAATAATATACGAAGTGTATATGGTTTGGATGGTGGGGATTGTACATTCCGTGGCATAAGAAGTTTCCTGGCGACAACGATTGCCGCCGTCGGACAATGCGTTTATTGTGATAAACGACTTTTTTTGCATGATTTTTCAGAAGGATTCAGGGCGTGACTAAATTACGGGTTGGGGTGATCTTTGGCGGTAAATCGGCTGAGCATGAAGTGTCGTTGCAGTCGGCAAAAAACATTGTGGACGCTATCGACAAAGAGAAGTTTGACGTCACGCTGCTGGGGATCGACAAGCAGGGGCAATGGCACATTAACGATGCTTCCAATTACCTGCTGAATGCGGAAAACCCGGCGCTGATCGCGCTGAACCGCTCAAATAAAAATGTGGCGCTGATCCCCGGTCAGGAGAAACAGCAACTGATTGAGGCGAGCAGCGCCGGCGCACTGGGCCAGCTCGACGTGGTATTCCCGATCGTGCATGGCACGCTGGGCGAAGACGGTTCACTGCAAGGGTTGTTGCGGATGGCCAATATGCCGTTCGTCGGCGCCGGTGTGTTGGGCTCGGCGGTGAGCATGGACAAAGACGTCACCAAACGCCTGCTGCGCGATGCCGGGCTGGCGGTGGCCCCCTTTGTCACCCTGACGCGCACCAACCGCGGCAAATACGGTTTCGATCAGCTTAGCGAGCGTCTGGGCCTGCCGTTGTTTATCAAACCGGCTAACCAGGGCTCTTCGGTGGGCGTCAGCAAGGTGCAGGATCGGGCCGGCTTTGACGCCGCGCTGGCGCTGGCGTTCAGCTTCGATCACAAGGTGCTGGTGGAGTCGGCGATTGTCGGCCGTGAGATTGAGTGCGCGGTGTTGGGCAATGACGAGCCGCAGGCCAGCCTGTGCGGTGAAATCGTGCTGAGCGATGCTTTCTACTCCTACGACACCAAATACATCAATGAGCAGGGCGCGAAGGTAGTGGTGCCGGCGGAGATCGCGCCGGAAGTCAGCGACAAGATCCGCGACGTGGCGCTAAAAGCGTTCCGGGCGCTGGAATGCTTTGGCCTGGCGCGCGTTGACGTGTTCCTGACGCCGGACAACAACGTGGTGATTAACGAGATCAACACGCTGCCGGGCTTCACCAATATCAGCATGTACCCAAAACTGTGGGCCGCCAGCGGCGTCAGCTACAGCGAGTTGATTACCCGATTGATCGAGCTGGCGCTGGAGCGCCATCAGCAAGATCGCGCGCTGAACAGCTCGGTATTCGATCGGTAATATCGGGTTGCGGCGGTATTGAGAGGGGCGAATTTATTCGCCCCTTTTTGCTTATTTCACCGTCACGTCGATATCGCCAAAATACTTCTTCGCCAGCGCGGTCACGGTACCTTGCTGCTTCACTTTTACGATCGCGTCGTTCAGCTTTTTCTTCAACGCGTCATCCCCTTTGCGCAGGCCGAAGGCGATGCCTTCGCCGAGGATCTTGTCATCGCTGACCGCATCGCCGACGAAAGCGAAGCCTTTGCCGTCCGGATGCGCCAGGAAGCCGCTTTGCCCTGACGGCGCCATCACCAGCGTGGCGTCGAGGCGGCCGGCGGTCAGGTCAAGGTACGCCTGGTTCTGATCCTGATAGGAGACGACGTCTACGCCCTGCGGCGCCCAGTGGGCCTTGGCGTAGGTTTCCTGAATCGACCCCTGCAGTACGCCGACGTGTTTGCCCGCCAGCGACTTGGCGTCCGGCAGCAGGCCGCTGTCGGCTTTGGCGATCAGGCGGTTGGGCACCTGATAGATAGAGTCGGTGAAGTCAATCGCCTGGCGGCGCTGGTCGGTGACGTTCATCGCCGAGTTGATGGCGTCAAACTTGCGTGCTTTCAACGCCGGGATCAGGCTGTCGAACGAAGTCTCGACCCAACTGCATTTCAACTGGGCGGCGGCGCAGACCGCGTTGCCCAGATCGATATCGAAGCCTTCCAGCTTGCCGTCGGCGGATTTGGATTCGAACGGCGGATACAGCGCTTCCAGGCCGAAGCGCAGCGTGTTTTCCGCCGCCAGAGAGGAACCGGCGGCCAGCAGGCAGCCCACAGCGATCAGCGTTTTCAGTGATTTCATAGTCAGTGCCTTTTTCCCATGGTCAAACCAAAAGTGAATGCATTACACCTGACACAGACGGCGTGCGCCTTCCAGCAGGGTTTCGTTATCTTTTGAAAAACTCAGCCGGATGATGCCGGTGTTGGTGCCGTCGCTGTAAAACGCCGACAGCGGGATAGTCGCGACTTTCGCTTCACGGATTAAACGCACCGCAAAATCGTTGTCGCTTTCGCTGCTGAAACCGCTAAAGCGGGCCAGCATAAAGAAACTGCCACGGCTGGGCAGTAATTCAAAGCGCGAATCCTGCAGCGCGCTCGCCAGTAAATCACGCTTTTGTTGATAGAAGTCTGCCAGACCCAGATAACTTTGCGGATTGCCCAGCGCCTCGGCGAAGGCGTACTGCATCGGCGTATCGGCGGAGAACACCATAAACTGATGCACCTTGCGGATCTCGTCCATCAACGCTGCCGGCGCCATGCAGTAGCCGACACGCCAGCCGGTCACGTGATAGGTTTTGCCAAACGACGACACAATCACGCTGCGTTCTGCCAACTGTGGGTGGCGCGCCATGCTGTGGTGGATATCGCCGTCGAACACCACGTGTTCATAAACCTCGTCGGACAGGATGACGATATCGGTGTTGCGCGTCAGGGCGGTCAGCCGTTCGATGTCATGCTCGCCAAACACGCTGCCGGTCGGGTTGTGCGGACTGTTGACGATGATCATCCGCGTTTTGCTGTTGATGGCGGCGGCGACTTCGTCCCAGTCAATATGCAGATCCTGCAGCGACAGTTTGATGGCGACCGGCGTTGCCCCCTGCAGACGTACAATCGGCGCATAGCTGTCGAACGCCGGTTCGAAATAAATCACCTCATCGCCCGGATGCACCAGCGCGCTGATGGCGGAATACAATCCTTCACTGGCACTGGCAATCACCGTGATTTCTTCGTCGGCGTCATAGCGTGCGCCATACAAACGTTCAACTTTATCCGCCAGTGCAGTGCGTAATGCCGCCACGCCGCTCATCGGTGCGTACTGGTTATGACCGTTGCGCATGGCTTGCGCCACCGCTTCAACCAACTGCGGTTCACAGGCGAAGTTCGGTGCGCCCTGCGACAGGTTCAACGCCTGATGTTCGGCGCTAAGCTGGCCGATAACGGTGAAAATAGTGGTGCCGACGTCCGGCAACTTCGAGCGGTGTGAGCAGGCGCTCTGCATGAGTGGCTCCAGGGAAATGGGGGAGATATCGCTTGATTAAGCATCACGGAGGGTGGGCCAACAAGGGAAAGTTTGTCATACTCGCCATGCACAGAGATCATGGCTGTTATCTTCTGCTCATCGCCACGGGCGCAGCATGCAGCGCCCCTACCATGCGGGATCGCCGTAGGGGACGCATATATTCGTCCCGACCATTTTCTGGCATCTAAAGGAGCTAACTATGTCGTTATCCTTACCTTCGCTCGACGTGTTGAAAACCTTTGTGGTGGTGGCCCAGCGGCTTAATTTCACCCATGCCGCCCAGAGTCTGCATCTGACGCAGGGCGCCGTCAGTCGGCAGATCCTCGGGCTGGAACAGCAACTGGGTTACCCGTTGTTCAGCCGACGGGCGCGCGGCCTGACGCTCACCCCGCAGGGCACGATGCTGCTGGTGCCGGTACAGCAGGCGCTGGGGCAACTGGACGAGGCACTGGCTCGGGTTGGGGCGCAACCGGGCACTCTGCGCATCAAGTGCCCGACCTGCGCCATGCGTTGGGTGCTGCCGCGCATTATCCGGCTGCAAAATGAACGGCCGGAAATGCATATTGAGCTGACCGCCTCGGTGTCGCACGGGCTGGATTTTGGCGCCGAACATTTTGATGCCGCGGTGGTATTCGGTCAGCCACAGGGCAAAAAATTGCGGGTGCATCACCTGTTCGATGAAATTCTTACGCCGGTCTGCACGCCGTCTTACCTGCCCGACTTGTCACGTCCACCCACGCCGGCCGATTTGGCGGATAAAACCCTGCTGCACCCCACGCGCGATCGCCGCGACTGGTTGTTGTGGTTGAAGGCGGTGGGGCAGGAGGCGTTGCCATCCGGCAAGGCGCAGCATTTCGATACGCTGGATCTGGCGATGAGTGCCGCGCTGCAAGGCTTTGGCATCGCCATCGGCGACCTGTGTCTGCTGGAGGAAGATATCCAGGCGCAGCGTATCGTCACGCCGTTCCCGCTCAGCGTGGCCAGCGGCGCAGCCTATTATTTGGTCTATCCTGAACGGGCGGTGGTGCCGCAGGCATTAACCGAACTGGTCAATTTCCTCAGCGATGAAGCGGCGCAAAGCCGTAGCCGGCTGCAAAATTATCGAGCAGCCTCCGCTAACAGCTTGTAACTTTTAACATTACAAATTATTTCTGCGCCGAAAAGGAGTATGGCACACTGCCTTTTCACATTGATAAATCATCTCCGTCGCCGCCTGCGGCGGGAACATGCCTGAGATTAAAAAATATGAAATGGCTTTGTGTGGTGAGTATGTTGTCCGGTCTGGCCATCAGCCCGGTTTTTGCACAGGAAAACGCCGTAACGCAAGGCGTTAATGCCCAGCAGCGCGATGCCTTTGTTTCCAACCTGATGAAGCAGATGACGCTGGAAGAAAAAATCGGCCAGCTGCGGTTAATCAGCGTCGGCCCGGATAACCCGAAAGAGGCGATCCGCGACGGCATCAGCAAGGGGCAGATTGGCGCCATCTTCAATACCGTCACCCGGCCGGATATTCGCGCCATGCAGGATCAGGCGATGCAGCTCAGCCGCCTGAAAATTCCGTTGTTCTTTGCCTACGACGTGGTGCACGGCCAACGCACCGTGTTCCCGATCAGCCTTGGGCTGGCGGCCAGTTTTGATCTCGAAGCCATCGCTCTCAGTGGCCGGGTTTCTGCGCAGGAAGCCAGCGATGACGGCCTGAACATGACCTTCTCGCCGATGGTCGATATCACCCGCGATCCGCGCTGGGGCCGAGTATCGGAAGGTTTCGGCGAAGACACCTGGCTGGTGTCCAAAATTGCCAAAGTGATGGTCGATGCTTACCAGAACGGCGATCCGTCTCAGCCCGGTTCAGTGATGGCCAGCGTTAAACACTTCGCGTTGTATGGTGCCACCGAAGGCGGCCGCGATTACAACACCGTCGATATGAGCCCGCTGAAAATGTATCAGGACTATTTGCCGCCGTATAAGGCAGCGGTAGACGCCGGCAGCGGTGGGGTGATGGTATCGCTCAACGCGATCAACGGTATCCCGGCCACCGCCAACCCGTGGCTGCTGAAAGATCTGTTGCGCAGCCAGTGGGGCTTTGGCGGCATTACCATCAGCGATCACGGCGCGATTAAAGAGTTGATCAAGCACGGTGTGGCCGAAGATGCGCGCGATGCGGTGCGGCTGGCGATCACTTCCGGCGTCGACATGAGCATGAGCGACGAATACTACGACCAATACCTGCCGGGGCTGGTGAAGGACGGGCTGGTTTCGGAAAGCGATATCGATCGCGCCTGCCGCGATGTGTTGAACACCAAATATGATATGGGCCTGTTCAAAGATCCGTATAACCACCTTGGCCCGGTAGGTTCCGATCCGCAGGACACCAATGCCGAAAGCCGTCTGCACCGCGCCGAAGCGCGCGTAGTGGCGCGCAAAACGCTGGTGCTGCTGAAGAATGACAAGCAGACGCTGCCGTTGAGCAAGCAAGGCACCATTGCGCTGGTTGGGCCGATGGCCGACAGCCAGCGTGACGTGATGGGCAGTTGGTCGGCGGCCGGCGTGGTCAAGCAGTCGGTGACCCTGCGCCAGGGGCTGGAGCATGCGGTGGGCGACAAGGCGAAGATCCTCTACGCCAAGGGCGCCAACATTACCCAGGACAAAAGCATTATCGACTATCTGAACGAGTATGAGCCGGCGGTGGTGTTTGATACCCGCCCGCCGCAGCAGATGATTGATGAAGCGGTACAGGCGGCCAGACAGGCCGATGTCGTGGTAGCGGTCGTGGGTGAGGCGCAGGGCATGGCGCACGAAGCTTCCAGCCGTGCCGATATCACCATTCCGCAAAGCCAGCGGGATCTGATCGCCGCGCTGAAGGCGACCGGCAAACCGCTGGTGCTGGTGCTGATGAATGGCCGGCCGTTGGCGCTGAGCTGGGAAAGCCAGCAGGCGGATGCGATGCTGGAAACCTGGTACAGCGGCACCGAGGGCGGCAATGCGGTGGCCGACGTACTGTTTGGCGACTACAACCCGTCGGGCAAGCTGCCGATGACCTTCCCGCGTTCGGTCGGGCAGATCCCGATGTACTACAACCACCTGAATACCGGCCGTCCGTTCGGCAAGGAAAACCCGGGTAAATATACCTCCCGCTACTTCGACTCACCGAACGGCCCGCTGTATCCGTTTGGTTATGGCCTGAGCTACACCAGCTTTAGCCTCTCGGATCTGAAACTCTCCAGCCCGACGATGGCGCGCAACGGCAAGGTCACCGCCAGCGTCACGCTCAAGAACACCGGTAAATATGATGGTGCCACCGTGGTGCAGTTGTATCTGCAGGACGTGACCGCTTCGGTCAGCCGCCCGGTGAAAGAGCTGCGTAACTTTAAAAAGGTGATGCTGAAAGCGGGGCAGGCGCAGAAGGTGGAGTTGCCTATTACCGAAGAGGATCTCAAGTTCTATAACGCCAGCCTGAAATGGGGCGCGGAACCGGGCAAGTTTAATGTGTTTGTCGGCCTGGATTCCGACGACGTACAGGCGCAGAGCTTTACGCTGAAGTAATATCTGATGACCCTCTCTCGCTACCGCGGGGGAGGGTTTTGTTGGCGTGCAAGGCCAACACTTCTTGTTTATCTCCCCTCATTTCCTCAATCGTTGATCCCGCTGATTGTTTCGCCATGGCTATCGCTATATTATTTTGTATATAACGATAACTCACCGGAAATCCCCATGTTGAAACGCTTCCCACGGCTGTTGCTGCTTTTTGTCCTTTTCTCTTGTGCCGCGCAGGCGGATCGTCAGGTGACCGACCAACTCAACCGACAGGTCACGCTGCCCGATACCATCACCCGCGCGGTGGTGTTGCAACACCAGACGCTGAACCTGCTGGTGCAGCTCGACGCTCTGCCGCAGGTGATTGGCGTGCTCAGCAGTTGGAAGAAGCAACTGGGCCCGAATTATCTGCGCCTGGCACCTGGGCTGGCGAACATGCCGATGCCGGGCGATCTTACCTCGGTAAATATCGAAAGTTTGCTTAGCCTGCATCCACAGGTGGTGTTTGTCGCCAACTATGCGCCGCCGGAAATGATTGCCCAGATTGAAAGGGCCGGTATCCCGGTGGTGGCCATTTCACTGCGCCGCGAGGCGGCGGATCAGGCGGGGAAAATGAACCCGGTGCTGAAAGATGAAGATCAGGCTTATAACCTGGGCTTACAGGATGGCATTCGCCTGATCGCCAGCGTAATGGGCCACCAGCCACAGGCCGAGGCGCTGATCCAGGACGTGTTCCAGCAGCGGGCGCTGGTGACGGACCGGCTGCGCGACCTGCCGGAGGATCAGCGGGTGCGGGTCTATATGGCTAACCCTGACTTAACCACCTACGGGTCGGGTAAATACACCGGGCTGATGATGCAGCATGCCGGGGCGCTCAACGTGGCGGCGAAGGAGATTAAAGGTTTTAAGCAGGTGTCGATTGAGGACGTGCTGAAGTGGAACCCGGCGGTGATTTTCGTACAGGAGCGCTACCCCGAGGTGGTAAAGCAAATCCTCAATTCACCGCAGTGGCAGGGGATTGATGCGGTGAAAAATAAGCGCGTCTATCTGATGCCGGAATACGCCAAGGCCTGGGGTTACCCGATGCCGGAAGCGCTGGCGCTGGGCGAATTATGGATGGCGAAAAAGCTTTATTCGCAGCGGTTCAGCGACGTTAATTTACAACAGCGGGTGGATGCATACTACCGGCAGTATTACCGCAGTAGCTGCTGCCAGAGTGAGCCATGAGGCTGGGCTGGCTTATCCTGCTGACGTTGCTCTGCGCATTGCTGTCATTGGGCATTGGTCGCTACCCGGTATCGGCGACTCACAGCGTGATGATCCTGCTGGAGCCGCTGACCGGTCCGCACGGTGGCATTGATGAGGTACAACGTCAGGTGATCCTCGGGGTGCGCGTGCCCAGGGTGCTGTTGGCGATGGGCGTCGGGGCGGCATTGGCCCTGTGCGGCGCGGCGCTGCAGGGCGTGTTTCGCAACCCATTGGTGGATCCGCATATTATCGGCGTCTCCTCCGGTGCGGCATTTGGCGGCACGCTGGCGATATTACTCAGCCTGCCGATGGTGGCGCTGTTGCTGTCTGCTTTCGTGTTCGGCATGGCGGCCCTGCTGCTGATTTTTGCCATTACCAGCGCCATTGCCCGGCGCAATATTCTGTCGCTGGTGCTGGCCGGCGTGATCCTCAGTGGCTTTTTCTCCGCCTGCGTCAGCCTGCTGCAATATCTGGCCGATACCGAAGAGAAACTGCCGAGCATCGTGTTCTGGTTGCTGGGCAGCTTCGCGACCGCCGACGATAACAAACTGTTGATGCTGTTCCTGCCGTTGCTGCTGGCCGGTGGGTTACTGATGGCGTTGCGCTGGCGTATTAATTTGTTGTCGCTGGGGGATGAGGACGCCGCAGGATTGGGCATCAATGTCGAACGAACCCGCTGGCTGATTTTGACGCTGTGTGCCGCCATTGTCGCGGCACAGGTGGCGGTCAGTGGCAGCATAGGCTGGGTCGGGTTGGTGATACCGCATGTTGCCCGGTTGCTGGTCGGCCCGGATCATCGTCGCCTGCTGCCTGCCTCTATGTGCCTTGGGGCGCTGTATATGGTGTTGATAGACGATTTGGCGCGTACCCTGAGCAGCAGCGAAATCCCATTGGGGATCCTGACTGCGCTGATTGGTGCGCCGCTGTTTGCGTTGCTGTTGCGCCGGGCGCAACTGAGAGGTTGGCATGGCTGAGACGCTATTGACGGTCAGGGATTTGAGCTTTGGCTGGCCCGGTCAGGCCCCGTTGTTTAACCGGTTGGATCTGCAGTTACAGCGCGGTGAGGTGCTGGCGGTGCTTGGCCCCAACGGGCGTGGCAAGAGCACTTTGATGCAGTTGCTGCTCGGCCCCTTACCCCTGCAGCAGGGGGCGGTTGAGCGTGGTAGCGGCATCGGCTTTGTGCCACAGCATTTCAGCGCTCCCTTTGCTTATCGGGTGCTGGATATTGTGCTGATGGGGCGGGCACGTTACGTGGGTCTGTTCCGTACCCCGTCGGCGGAGGATCACCGACTGGCGAAAGAGGCGCTGCATTCGCTGGATATGCTGGGCTTTGCCGATCGCGAATTTGGCAGCCTGTCCGGCGGGCAGCGGCAATTGGTATTAATAGCTCGCGCACTGGCGATGAGTTGCGAAGTGTTGATGCTGGACGAGCCGACCTCGGCATTGGATTTACATCATCAGGACCGGGTGTTGAGCCTGATTTCGCAGCTGGCACGGGAGCGGCAGATGGCGGTGATGTTCTCTACTCATCAGCCCAATCATGCGCATGCGGTGGCCGATCGCGCCCTGTTGTTAGGGGCCGCAGGACAGCATCAGATTGGGCCTTGCGCCAGGGTGCTGACGGCCGAAAGCCTGTCGCCGCTGTTCGATTTAACGATTGAGCGGGTAGCATTGCAAATTGACGGTCGGCAGTTCGAAACCCTGGTGCCGGTGTATCGCAGCCAACGGGAGCGTGAAAATGAGTAATATTCTGCTGTTTGCCGCCGGTAGCTTGCGCGGGGCATGGGGTCCGTTGCTGGCTGCGTTTCAGGTGCAAACCGGTGCAGCGGTGGAGACGGTATTTGGCCCGGCGGGCCTGTTGCGCCAGCGAATCGAAACCGGGGAGCGACCGCATATTTTCGCTTCGGCCAATCTGGCGCATCCGCAGCGATTGGTGAGTCTGCAACTGTCGTCACGAGTTGAGCCTTTTGCTCGCAACCGGCTGTGCGCCACGGTGCGTAATATTGCCGGCTTAACCGAACCGCCATTGCTGGAGGTCTTACTGGACTCGCGTTGGCGGGTGGCGACATCAACGCCGGGCGCTGACCCTTCCGGCGACTATGCGCAGCAACTGTTCGAGCGTATTGAGCTGTTGGCACCGGGGCAGGGCGTCGCTTTGCAGCAGCGGGCTTTGGCGTTGGTAGGCGGGCCCGACTCCGCGCCGCTGCCGCCGCATCGACTGGCGGCAGAGTACCTGCTCAATAGCGGACAGGCGGATATTTTCCTCGGTTACGCCAGCTATGGTGCAGCGTTGGGGGGCTATCCCGAATTGTTGGTGCGCCAGTTACCCACGCCACTGGCGATAGAAGCGGACTATGGCCTGTGCCTGCTGGATGCGCGAGCGCAGCCCTTGGCCGAATTTATTCTGGCGGAGCAGGGGCAGGGGATACTGAGGGAACAGGGCTTTTTACCTGCCAACAGAATAGGTTAGTAGCTTATCAAGTTGGCAGGTTGTGAGGCTATTACAGTTTTTTCAGCAGTTGCAGCAGGTGGTCTTCGCTCTTCTCGGCCAGGCCGTCGATCGCCAGCTTGATAATGTCGGAGCGGGTAATGCGCACCACGCCGTTTCGTGCTGCCTGCACAATGATTTCATCAATGGCGTCGACGTGGTTATCGGTCAGGCTGACCGAAATAGCTTTATAAGTGCGTTTGCGGCCCTGCGGCTTGGCTTCCGGGGCGGGGGCCAGCAAGGTGTGGGAAGTGGCGCTGTTGATGAATTCGTCTTCCGACATACGCTGGCTTGGGGTGCGTTTTTTCACAGGATCACCTCCTTCACCAGGCTTTCGATTTCCGCCTGCGCTTTTAGGTTATTCGCCTCATGCACGGTGATGGCTTCGCCCCAGGCATCGCGGTAAATCTTGCGGTCGCACAGACGGTTACTGACCAGCTGCAACTCCGGATATTCGCTCAACACCTGCGCCGCTTCGTTAGCTTCATTAATAAAGATATTGGTCGGGCACATGTTCAGCACAATGAAGCCTTTCACTTTCTCGTTATATTCCTGCGCGGTGGCAAACATTTCCGACAGATAACCGACGGTGTCCAGATCCATCTGTGATGGGCGCAGGGGGGAGAGGAACAGATCGGCGGCCAGCAGACCGGAACGCAGCTCGGCGCTGTCACGGCCGGCGGTATCGACAATCACGTAATCGTAATGGCGATCCAGCTCCAACAGCGTCTCTTTGATTTTGCCCGAGGCAGCCACCACCGGGATATGCGGCAGGCCTTCGACATTCTGACGGTCGTTGTACCAGGTCATGATTGATTTCTGATCGTCAGCATCAACGATGATGGCAGTTTTGCCCTGTTTGAGGATCAGATATCCGGCGATATTGACCGCCTTGGTCGATTTCCCTACGCCACCTTTTTGCGAGCCAATCAAAACAATCATGCTGCCATCTCTCAAGTTATTAAGTTGATAGCTTATTAAGTTAACAACTTATTGGGTTGGTAATTAAACAGGTTAACAATAACAACGCTTGAACAATATGCACCAACGACGGCGGCTTGCCAAGCCAGTATGCGGTTAACTTTACAGCTTATTTTGCTGCTAACTTAGTAGCTGGGTAAGTAGGAATGCTCTGGGAAGTGGCTGCGAGGAGAGAGTTTTTTTAATTTAGCAGCTTAATAAGTTATTAAGCTGCTAATGATGACTGAGCGGAAAAGGTTACTTTTTCAACATCGACTTCAGATTGGCGAACGGGTTATGGGTGGCTACCCCGACGTCTTTTTGCGCGTCTTCACCGGCAATCACCGTGGAGCCGTACTGATCGGCTTCGGTGTATTTGGAGTGCTCATGGTCGTGGCAATACAGGCACAGCATTTCCCAGTTACTGCCGTCTTCCGGGTTGTTGCTGTGGTCGTGATCGATATGGTGGACCGTCAGTTCGCGCAGGTTGGAGTAAACAAACTCGCGCGAGCAACGCCCGCAGACCCAGGGGAAGATTTTCAATGCTTTTTCGCGGTAGCCGGTCTCCAGCCTCGCGTAGTTTTTTGGGATATATGCCATGGTGTTTGCCCGTCGGGTGATAACAATAATACGCTAAATAATACCACAACGTGCCGGGTTACAGCGTGCGGCACATCACCGTCACGTCTTCGCCACAAACCTCCCGCAACTCAACCGGTTGCCAGCCCAGTTTTTGATACAGCAACTGTTGATCGGGAGTGTAGAGATACAATTCGGCGATTTGTTGCTGGCGGCAGTGGGCGACGCAGTGATCGATCAGGCGGCGAGCCACCCCCTGACCGCGGTGCTGGGGGGAAGTAAAGACTTCACCCAGCCAGAACTTTCGCTCCGGTTTATCCGCCAATTCGTAAACGATCAGGCTGGCAGTGCCGAGGATCTCTTGTTGCGGCGACAGAGCCAACAGCGTCATGCCAGGGTGCTGCGGTTCGCAACGCTGTTCAAGACGCCGGCTGATTTTTTCGCGGCAGCTCCACGGGGGAAAATCCTGCCACTCCTGATGCAGTAATGCAGCCAGTTCATCAATGCGCTGGCGATACGCAGAAAGTTGTTCAATATGCATGATTCGGTTCGTTTTTTGCCCAATGACAGCCAACTATAGCGGCAGTTTTCGCTTATTTGAAGGTCTCGATCGCCCAATCGATAAACACGCGCATCTTGGCGCTAAGATGGCGGTTGGAGGGATAGACCACGTACATCTGTTCCGAGGGGGGCTGCCAGTCGTGCAGCAGGCTGACCAGTTCGCCGTTGTCCAGATGTGGCTGCGCCATAAAGCGGAAGGTCTGGATCATACCCAGCCCGGCCAATGCCGCCGCCAGCAGCGCATTGCTCTCGTTGACGCTGACGTGGTAGCGGTGCTGGATATCAATCTCCTTGCCCCGATCGACAAAGTGCAGCGGCTGGATGCGATCGTTCAGCGCATGGCGGTAGTGCGCCAGCGGATAGCCCTGTTCCAGATCGCACGGGTGTTGCGGCGTGCCGTGGCGCGCCAGATAGGCTGGGGTGGCGCAGGTGACCCATTCAAGTTCGAACAGCCGGCGGGCAATCAGGCTGGAATCGGCCAGAGGGCCGCTGCGGATCACGCAGTCGGCGCTGTCGTTAATCAGGTCGATGAGTCGGTCGCCTACGCCCAGATCAATTTGGATTTGCGGATAGCGCGCAATAAAGTCCGGCAGCGCCGGCAGCAGCAGTTGGCGTGCGGTGGATCCGCCGACATCAATACGCAGCACGCCCTGTGGCGCACTCTGCGACTCGGTCATGCTGCCTTCCATCTGTTCCAGCTCCGCCAGCCACTTTACCGTCCGCTGGTAATAGCATTCGCCCTCGGCGGTGACCGACACGCTGCGGGTGGTGCGCTGAAACAGCTTGGTTTGCAGATGATCTTCCAAACTCTGGATAAGCTTGGTGACGGTGGCCTTGGGCATCCGCAGTGAATCTGCGGCGCGGGTGAAGCCGCCGGTTTCCACCACGCGGTTAAACACCCGGATAGCGAGTAAATGATGATCCATAGCGCTCTCAGTGCAAAACCCCGGCAGAGGCCGGGGTGTGTTTCTGTAGATAAATAATGATTATGACTGTTTAGCGCCAATCATGCCGGAACGCAAGGTCAGGCCGAAAACCAGCGCGGCGGACAGCGTGAGCGCGCCGCCAAATAGCATGGCGCTGCTGACGCCCTGCCAGTCGACCACTTCACCACCCAGTAGCGCACCGGAGGCCAGCGCAATCTGGATCACGCAGACCAGCAGTGCCTGACCGGCTTCCGGTGCCTGTGGCACGGCGGCGAACATCCAGTTGGTGGCGCAGACCGGCACGGCGCCAAACGCCAACCCCCACACCATCACCATCAGCGTGGCACCGGCGATACCGCTAAGGAACGGCGAGACAATCAGGATAGCCGCCAACATGGCGGTGATCAGGATAAAGGTGGCACGCAGGCTGCGTTCAGCCAGTCGTTCGCCGAGGAAGGTGCCCAGCAGGCCAATGGCACCGTAGGCCAGCAGTTGCAGTGATATCGCCGACGGGCTGAGGACAAACACCTGTTGCAGCAGCGGTTTCAGGTAGGTATAGGCGGCAAAATGGCCGATAAACAACAGCACGATGGCAATCAGCCCGGTACGTGCCATCGGCAGGCGCAGCGGTAACAGCAGATCGCGTGCGGTGACCGGGCGAGTAGGGGGGACCGAGGTCAAAAGGCGCAGTTGCGCCAGCAATACCCCGACGGCCAGCACCGCGCTGCCAAAGAAGGCGGCACGCCAGCCGAACAGGTCACCAATCAAGGCCCCGGCGGGGACGCCGCATACGGCACCCACCGAAATACCGCTGAGGATCAGCGCGGTGGCGCGTCCCTGGCTGGCTTCCGGCACCAGATGGCGGCCATAGTTGGCGGCGAAAGCCCAAAAGCCGCCGACGCAGATACCCAGTAACACGCGGCCCAGCAGCATCATGGGGAAGTTAACCGCCAGGGCGGAAACCAGATTGGAGATGGCCAGCAGTACGCTCAGCGCCAGCATCAGCAGGCGACGATCGAGCCGACCGGCTGCCAGGCTCAGTGCCGGTGCGGCGATCGCCGCGATAATGCCGGGCACGGTCACCATCAGGCCGGCTCTGCCGGTGCTGACATCCAGCGACGGCGCGATGTTGGTTAGCAGGCCGATCGGTAGAAACTCGGTGGTGACCATCACAAAGCAGGCGACCGTCAGTGAGAAAATCGCCAGCCAGGCTGATGGTGCAGGTTTATCATTATTATTCAGCATAATACCGCTCGTCCCAGTTCAAGGTGTAAACCGCGCTCAGGGCGCGGAGTGACAGAGATCACAATTTACGCAGGCATTGGCGGCGGATAAATCCGTTTGCGGTAGTTACACTGTTTCTGTGGGGGAATAATCACGCGAGGCAAGCATAGCGGCGGTTGGCAGCCAATCGGCCGGTAAAATGCTTAATTGGCATAAGCTTATGTGATGGGCGCAGCAGGCTGTGCCCAAACCAGATTCACAATCCCGGCGCCTTCCACATCGAAGTGGTCAGGCCATGGTCTACCAGAGTTAGCTGGTCGGCATAGACCTGCTGCCAGGTTTCTTTTTGTCGTTGGTACAGCTGATGATTGGCCATATCCGGCTGATACTCAAGCTCCCAGCGCACCAATTGCTCGCCGGTTTGTGCCAGCGACTCATACAGCCCGGCTCCCACGCCGGCAGCAATCGCACAGCCCAGCGCAGTGGCTTCTTTCACCACCGGCACGCGCACCGTCAGGCCAGTCACGTCGCTGAGAATTTGGCTCCACAGCTTGCCCTTCGACCCACCGCCGGCGAACACCAGTGAACGTGCCTGTACGCCGGAAAAACGGGCGATCTGCTCCAGATTGCAAGCCGAAACAATCGCGGCGTTCTCTTCCAGGGCACGAAACAGCGTTTGTTTGTTGCAGCGTTCCGGGTCGAGCGACAGATTGATAAACGAAGGCGCAGCGTGGTACCAGGTCTTGAAGTGCATGGCATCGGAGAAGATTGGCATCACTCCGTAGGCCCCCGGGGGGACACGTGCAGCCATCTCTTCCATCAGGCTGTAGGCATCCACGCCCAGTCGTTCTGCCATCAGTTTTTCTTCGGCGCAGAAGGCATCGCGGAACCAGCGCATGGTCAATCCGGTGAAGAAGCTGATCGACTCTGCTTGCGCCATACCCGGGATCACATGCGGATTGATACGGATGTTCATCTCCGGATCGGTGGCCGGCTCCGGCAGATTGACGATTTGTTGCCAGAAGGTCCCCCCCAATACCGCAGTTTGCCCGGCATGCACCACCCCCAACCCAAGGCTACCCAGTTGCACATCGCCGCCACCCATCACTACCGGCGTACCGCGCAGCAGGCCACTTTGTTGGGCCGCCTGTTCGGTGACGTGCCCCAGTACAGTGCCGGTTTCTTTCACCGGTGACAGCATATCGGCGCGTAGCCCGGCCATGTCGAGCAACGCTGGTCGCCAGTCACGGCTGACCAAATCCAGCATGCCGGTAGTCCCGGCGTTGGAAGGATCGACCGCCAGTTCACCGCTCAGCATGTTCGCCAGCCAGTCACTGATCATGGTCAGCGTCGCGGCCTGACGGTAAATATCCGGCCGGTGATGCGCCAGCCACAACAGGCGCGGCATGGCGCTTAACGCCAACGTTTGGCCTGAATATTGGTAAACCTCACGTTCGAAATTATGGTTATGCAGCTCTTTCAGCTCGCTGACCTCCTCGCTGGCGCGCGCGTCAACGTTGGCGCAGGCCCAGATCGGCGTGCCGTCGCGATCGTAAAGCACTATGCCCTCGCGCATTGAGCAACAGGCGATGGAACGGATCGCCTGGCCGGAAATACCGGCGTTTTGCAGCGCCTGGCGAATGCACTGGCAGGTCAGTTGCCAGTTATGGGCCAGGTCAAACTCCATCGAGCCGGGCACCCCCGGCACCGCCAGATGTCGCCATTCCGCCTGGCCCTGAGCGATCTGATTGCCTGCTAGATCGAAGATGACCGCGCGAATGCTACCGGTACCTGCGTCCAGCGCCATCAAATAGTTATCCATAGCTCACACTCTCTGGGGTTGGGATCTTAACTATAGATGGCCTGTACTTTGTACCGATGAGGGAAATGGCGAGGCCGGCAGGATTTGTGAACTGTGCTGCAAAATTGCCGTTGCGGGGGGTAAATCAGCGGGAATAAACCTATGGTTGGAAAGCTATAGGGTATAGACCTTCAAGGTGAAACAAGGAGCCACCATGCACGTCACTCTGGTAGAAATTAACGTTAAACAGGACAAAATCGACGAGTTTATTGAGGTCTTCCGCGCCAATCATCTGGGCGCGATCGAAGAGCCGGGCAATCTGCGTTTTGACGTGTTGCAGGATGAAACCATCCCGACGCGTTTTTATATCTATGAAGCCTACCGGGACGAGCAGGCCGTCGCCGCCCACAAAAAGACGCCGCACTATCTGCAATGCGTGGAAAAACTGGAGGCGTTGATGACCGGGCCGCGCAAGAAAACCAGCTTTATCGGCCTGATGCCGGGTTAGGCCAGTACGCCAGGGTAATTTTATTCAATACATTGCTTACTCTGGCCGTCAGTCTGGCATCTGTGAACTCTTTCTCAGGTGCTCGTAATGAATATTTATCTTTCGATGGCCGCTTTTGCGCTGGCCTCCTCCATCACCCCCGGCCCGGTCAATATCGTGGCGCTGAGCGCCGGGGCGCAATTTGGTTTTAACGCCACCCTGCGGCATGTTTTTGGCGCCACGCTGGGTTTTACCCTGCTATTGATTCTGATTGGGCTGGGGCTGCACAAGTTACTGACGCTGTGGCCGGTGCTGACTCAGGTGATCCAGTGGGCAGGTATCGCGTTTTTACTGTTTTTGGCTTATCAACTGGCCTTTGACGACGGACGGCTGGGCAATGGCAGCCAGTCGCAAGCGCCTTCGTTCTGGTATGGCGCCTTGTTGCAGTGGCTGAACCCTAAAGCCTGGTTGGCATCGGTGGCCAGTCTGGGGGCGTTTGTCGCCGACGGTGACCGCTTGCTGTTATGGCAGTTCGCGGTGATTTATTTTGTCATCTGCTATGCCTCGGTGGCCTGCTGGGCCTACACCGGCGCGATGCTGAGCGGGGTATTGCAACAGGCTCGCAATGTGCAGCGTTTTAATCGTTTGATGGCGTTGCTGTTGGCGGCCAGTGCCTGCTATCTGCTGGCCGACGGCGTTTAGCGCGGGTTTTGGTACTGGCCGGGGGTGGCAGCCAGTAGCAGTTTGAAGGTGCGTTGAAAGTGCGCCTGATCGGCAAAGCCGCTTTCGCTGGCAGCCGCGGCGATCGGATAGCCTCGTTTCAGCAGACGATGGCCGAACTGAATGCGCTGATTGACCAGGTAGGCGTGCGGCGTCATGCCGTAACGTCGCTTAAAGGCGCGAATCAAGTAGGAGGGTGAGAGTGCTGCCGCCTGGCAGATGGCTTCCAGCGTCAGTGGTTGAGTGCAATGTTGGCTGATAAAGGTCGCCGCCGCCTTGAGTCTCGGATGCTCGGCTTCGGCGGCAGGCAGGCGAACATCGCCCTGACAGATTTGTAGCTCGGTGAAGTATTCCACCAGGGCGATTTGTTTTTCCAACTGGCAGTGCTGCGGGTCGATCAAAAGGGAATAAAGCCGGTTCAGGCCATTGAACAGGGCAGGGGCACGGCTGATGACCTGATCAAATGGGATAAAACCACCGTCGCCACCGACGATCTCTTGCTGCAGATTACCCAGCCAGGTGGCATCAATATAAAACATGATGTATGACCAGCGCTGGTCGCCGATGGGGTTGCAGGCGTGGGCCTGCTGCGGGTTAATGATCACCACGTCGCCGGTACTGACCTGTCGCTGTTGGTGGCCGTTAATATAAATGCTGGTACCGCCGGTGATAGCACCGATGGAGAAAATTTCATGGCTATGCAGGGCGTAACAAACTTTGCGGCCATCTTCAATGGCGCGAGCTTCCACAAAAGGGAGCTGCGGATCACGCCAGAATTGCGGCGCGGTAGCGGTCATGAGCTTTCCTTTCAGAGACGACAGGGCTAGCTTGTTATAGCGTAAAATGAGCGTGGGAGGGAATGCGGATGATGATTTTTAATGTGTTTGGCTGTCTTCAGGATTGAATAAGCCCCGGCCACGTAGAGATGACCGGGGGGCTTTTAATCTTCTTCGTTGCGGGCCATCAACTGGCGTTGATGTTCTTCGCTGGCCGCCTGGATTTCCTCCAGCACTGAACCGACATCGGCGTGTTTGTTGCTTTCGACAAACTGGCCGGTCAACACGCTGGCCGGCGTCAGGTTACCTTCCTGATACAGCGCCCAAATCTCTTTGGCGTATTTGCTGCCCAGCAGTTCCGGCGCGTACTGGCCGTAAAAATGCGACATGTTGTTGATATCACGTTCGAACATGCTTTTGGCGTGGTTGTTGGCTGCGGCATCCACCACCTGTGGCAGATCGATAATCACCGGCCCATCTTTGTCCATCAACACGTTGAACTCCGACAAGTCACCATGTACCAGACCGGCACACAGCATGCGCACTGCGTAATTCATCATCAGTGCGTGATCGGCCCGTGCCTGTTCCGGCGTAAGGGTAACATCGCTCAGACGTGGTGCTACCAGGCCTTCTTCGTCGGTGATCAGTTCCATCAGCAGCACGCCATCGAGACAGATATCCGGTTGCGGCACACGCACGCCCGCTTTGGCGAGCAGGTACAGCGCGTCGACCTCGGTGTTCTGCCAGGCTTCTTCCTGCTGCTGGCGGCCGAATTTAGAACCCTTGCTCATGGCGCGGGCATCGCGGCTGTTACGCACTTTACGGCCTTCCTGATAATTGACGGCCTGCTTGAAGTTACGTTTGTCTGCTTCTTTGTAGACTTTGGCGCAGCGGATCTCTTCGCCGCAGCGCACGATAAAGACGTCGGCTTCTTTGCCACTTTTCAAACGGCGGATGACGTCGTCGATTAAACCATCATCTACCAATGGCTGGAGTCGTTTTGGAATTTTCATGCAGCCTTGTACCCTATTTAGGCTCCGGTGTGAATGGTTTGCTAAGGTGTTACCTCAATTTAGACCCGAAAGGCAAAATTTAGTTTGCCGCCGCTGCGATACATGATCGTAACGGCGCACCCGCTACAGGGTTTCTGCCAGTACCCAAACGCTGACGCTGCCGCCGTTAACCGGGAAAGTGGCATTCCCCTGTTCGTCGGTGGTGACCTCATCCTGACGGTTACCGAGCAGGTCGCGCCAGTTTTTATGTGCCAGTTCAGTGCCCAGCGAAACCGCTTTGCCACTTTCAGCCCCGTTGGTGAGCACCACTACGCAACCAGGGGCGTCGGCGGTACCGCTGCGGCTGAAGGCCACGCAGTTTTTATCATCAAAATAATCGGTTTGCACGCCGTTGGCAAAGCGTTGTCGCGCCTGAATCAACTTTTCCAGCTCAGGGATGACCGGCATATCAATCTGGTATTCCTGGCCGTCGCTGCCTTTATCTTTATAGCTGGCACCGTACAGGTCAGGATAGAACACGCAGGGCACGCCTTGTTCGCGCAACAGGATAAGGGCGTAGGCCAGCGGCTTGAACCAGGGTTCGACCGGTGCTTCCAGCGATTGTAACGGCTGCGTGTCGTGGTTGGCGACTAGCGTGACCGAATGGGCCGGATCGGCCGCGGTCAGGGTATCGGTGAAAATCTGCGCCATGTCGAACCCGTCTCCCTGTTTCGATGCCTGATGAAACTTCAGGTGCAAGGCTACGTCGAACAGCATCACTTTGCCCTCGACCAGGTCAATATACTGTTGCAACGCGGCCAAATCGTGCGACCAGTATTCGGCGACAATAAACAGATCGCGCTGTGCGCTGTCACGCACGTGGTCAGCCCACTCTTTAAAGAACCAGGCCGGAATGTGTTTGGCGGCATCCAACCGGAAGCCATCGCAGGGCAGGGTTTCCAGCAGCCAGCGCGCCCAGTATTTCAGCTCTTCCACCACCGCCGGGTTGCGGAATTCGACGTCGGCCCCCATCAGATAATCGTAGTTGCCTTTCTCATCACCGACCTGATCGTTCCAGCCGTCGTCACCGTAGTCATTGGCGATTTTGAACACGCCTTTTTCATCGGGCTGCTCAACGTAATCAACCCCGCCAAAGCATTTGTAATCCCAAATGAATTTGGAATAGGTGCCTTGTCGGCCGGGGAAAGTGAAGCGGGTGTAGGCCAGGGCGTCGAAGCCCTGGCCGTTGATATCGTTGCGGTTGTTGGCATCCGCCTTATAGACGTGAACCTGTTCTTTTTCGTCGGCACCAAGTTTATGGTTGAAAACCACGTCATAAATCACCCGCACGCCGTTGTCGCGTAGCGTAGTCACGGCGTTTGCCAAAGCTTCTTTGTCGCCGTATTTGGTGGCGCGGCTGCCTTTTTGGTCGAACTCGCCCAGATCGAACAGATCATAACTGTCGTAACCCACCGAATAGCCGCCGGAAGCCCCCTTATAGGCGGGGGGCAGCCACAGATCGGTGATGCCCAACTGCGCAATTTGCGTGGCGCGTTCGGCTGCCTCTGGCCATAACTGACCGCCATCCGGGTAATACCAATGGAAAAACTGCAGCAAGGTAGTTTTTTTCGTCATGAGCAAGCCGCCCTATTTGCCAGAAAGAGGTGCGAAATGAGCCGTGGCTCATCCATCCTGTTACAGCATGGGCTAGTTTTGACAAAAGGGAAACTCGGTTTGGGCGGCGCATGTGCCGCCCTGGAGGATTAACGCTGACTGGCGTAATGCGGCGAGCGCGGGCCATACAAAATGGCGCCGTTCTGACCGTTTGCCGATAACAGGCGGGTATTGGCGATAGCGCCGACATCGAAGCCCTTGTCGCTGATGGTATCGGCGATTTGCGCGATAGCGGCGCTGATCACCATACTCAGCAGACCGCCGCCGGAGTTGTTGTTATTTTCGTTGCTGGATGCCGTGGCGCTACCGGCCCAAAGTTGCTTGCCGTTGCGCAGATCGACCAACCTGGCTTTTACGGTGACGCGCGTTTCGCTGTTAATCACTATATAGCTGGTGCCATATTGCGTGACGTCCAGATACAGTACTGCGTCAGCGCCGAAGATCTTATGCAACTTTTGGATGCTGACGGCGCGGATGTCATTGGCATTGGTCAAACCGTTTTGCTGGAATGTTTCCTCAACCACGGCGACCGGCAGCACATAGTAGCCAGCTTCAGCCAGCGGTAGCGTGGTGCTGGCAAGGACGCTGTGGCTGGCTTTGACATCCGGCGATTGATTGACCGGTGGCAGCACCAGGATTGATTTCGGTTTGCTCTCGTGGAACGCCGCATAATCGTAAGCAGTTTGTTTGGCGCAACCGCTCAGCAGCAGGGTGACAGCAATACTGAAGAAAGCTAATGCACGCTTCATTTAAAACTCCCTTTATCCTTGGCCATCAGGAAATTCATAAACGGCGCTGATTCCGGGAACAGCGTTTTCTCTGTATTGAACTCGGTCATGGCCTGGCCGGTATTGCCGGTTTTGCTGTACAGCAACCCCAGTTGTGCATGCAGGCCCGGCGGCACGGCTTTATTCTTGGCGCGAGATTTTTCGGCAATTTCTTTTAGCGTCAAAATCTGTTGTTCAGGGCTTTGACCATCCTGTTGGTAATATTGGTAAATCGAGGTTTGGTAGCCATCCCAGTTGTAGATCGTTTTTGGCGCGGCGCAGCCGGCCAGCAGGGTCGCTGCGAACAGCGCCCCACCCATTTTTTTAGTTATCATATTGCTGCTTCTATTCCGTTAGTTAGCAGGGCGCCATGCGCCACTTTCGATACCGGCAACCAGGTTATTGACCGCTTCGCGTACGGCCAGATCCAACACTTTGCCGTTGAGGGTGGAATCGTAGCTGGCGGTGCCGCCGAAGCCGATGATTTCACGGTTGGAGAGTTGGTACTCGCCGGCACCTTGGGTGGAGTAAACCACTTCTGAGGTCTGTACGTTGACCACATTCAAATTGACCTTGGCATAGGCCACCTGCGTTTTACCGCGTCCCAGAATGCCCCACAGCTGGTGATCACCCACTTCTTTACGACCGAACTCGGTAACATCACCGGTGATCACATAGTTGGCACCTTTCAGCGTCTGGGTTTTGCCTTTAATGCCGGCTTCGGTTTTCAACTCATCCATATTGGCGCGATCCAGCACGTTGAAGCGGCCGGTTTGCTGCAGATGGGTGATCAGGATGGTTTTGGACTGGTTACCCAGGCGATCGACGCCATCGGAGAAGATGCCGTTCATATAGCTGGAGCGGTTATCGAACTTGCCGACGGAGATAGGGCTGCGCTGGCCTTGGTAATTGGTGTTGTAGGACGCTACTTTAGGCACTTCCAGAGAACGTGAGGATTCGGTGGCACAGCCCGCCAGCATGCTGACAGAAAGGGCGACTGAGCAGACAACGAGTGATTTTTTCATCGGAATACAATCTCTCCATGATTATAAAAGCGCGCAAGACAGACCGTTTTGCGCCAGGAATTTAAACAGCAGGGGAAATAATAGGTGCTATTTAAACGGGGCAATCCTGCCATGGATATGTAACAAAATACAACTGAATATCGACATAATTGGCGCTATTGGGGATTAAATAACTCATTCAAATACAATGGATTGTGTAAGGATATCATTCGTATTTTATCTGGTTTGCTGAATTATCCGGTTTTTGATGGGTTTATTATTTGTAAAATATATATTTTGTGGCTTTTTATTTTGTAAATTTAATTCAGTAAAGAATGTAATTCTGTGTGAGGCGACAGATTGCTGCAGGTGTCTCGTCAGGTTGAGATTTCACGCCGTTTAAAAATCCGTTATGGTAATGAATATTAGGTAACACTATCAACTAAGTGAAGTGTTTTAGCGCTGGTACCAACGGGGACATTGATTGTGAACATCAGAGATTTCAGGGCATTGTCGCGCAACCTGGTCAGAGAACTGGGCATGCTGAATAAACAGAGTAACGGCAGCCGTTTTTCACCATTACAGATCCATATTCTGATTGAGATCAGCACGCTACCCCTGGGCGTGACCGAACTGGCCACCCGGTTGTGTATCGATAAGGCCAGTGCCAGCCGGGCGGTGCGTAGCCTGGTTGCCGCAGGCATGATTGAAGCGGTGGATTATCCGCACGATAAACGCCACAACCTGAATCAACTGACCCGTTTGGGCCGTAAAACGCTGGCGGCGATAGACACCAATGCCGATGGTTTTATGCAGGATGCATTGGCGCAGTTGGACGATGATGAGTTGGCTGCCACTACGGCCGCGATGAAAAAGATGACCTCGGCATTACGTAACGCACGTAAGCAGCGTGACGCCGCTTTGCGGGTTCGTCCGATAACCCAGGATGATGATGCCGCGATGGCGGGGATTATTTGCAACGTATTCCGCGAGTACGGCATGGATAAAATGGAAGGCGTTAGTCTGCACGATCCCGATTTGGATCGCCTGACCGGCGTTTACCAGGATAACGGCGGAAAATATTGGGTGCTGGAACAGGAAGGCCAGGTAGTGGGGGGCGTCGGCATTGCCCCTTTGGCGGGCGGTGACGTCGGTTACTGCGAGCTGCAAAAACTGTTTTTCAAACCCAGCGTACGCGGGTTAGGCATGGCGCGTTACATGGTGGTGCAGGCGCTGAAAGCGGCGCGGGCAGCGGGGTACCGCTACTGTTATCTGGAAACCACCGAGCAGTTGAAAGAGGCGCTGGGATTGTATTATGCGCTGGGTTTTACGCTGCTGACGGAAAGACGCGGCAATACCGGCCACCACGGCTGCAATATCTACCTGCTCAAGAATCTGCAAAGCGACTGAGTACCATCCATAAAACAAAAGGCGGCCCAAGGCCGCCTCTTTGCGCAATAGCTGATTCAGCCATTAATTGTAGATGATCGCAGTACCGTGCAGCTTGTTGTCGCCGGTAGTTGAGATGATCTGGAAGGATTTGGCGCCGGCTTCATCCGCTTTGGCTGCCAGTTTGTTTTCCAGGCTGGTCAGGTCAGAAGCGCCGCTGACGGTGATCACGCCGGTTTTTTGCAGTTCGGACGGTTGAGCATTAACCAGTTCGGCGGCGAAGCTACCGAAAGAAACGGAAGCCAGTGCGATGGCTGCTAGGGTCATTTTCAGGTTTTTCATGGTCTTATTTCCTATTTCTATTCTGTACGTTGTTTGTTTGGTAAGGTCGTTAAATTGATTAACGATCGATAATTTAATGTTAGACGCCTGTTCGGCGTATTGCAACTATTTTTTTAATGTTCGTTAATTAATTTTATTTTCACCGTCGTCCACGGGGGAGGAAACTGCCATCACCGGCCCCGTAGAAAACGATTAACTTATTGTTATTTATAAATTACAGCGGTGCCGTGCAGTTGATTATCGCCACTGGCACCAATGATGCGGAATGATTTCGCACCGGCTGCGTCAGCTTTTTCCGCCAAACTGGCTTCCAGTGAGGTAATATCGGAAGCGCCGCTGACGGTGATCACACCGGATTTTTGCTGATCTGTCGGTTGGCTGTTAACCAGATCGGCAGCGAAGCTCCCGAAGGAAGCAGAAGCCAGAGCGAGAGCGGCAAGAGTAATTTTTAAGTTTTTCATAATATTAGTTCCTATCCGAGAAGCATGAATTGGGTTTTCAATGTCTGTCGTCAAGATTACTTAACGATCGATAACTAAATGTTAATCCCTTCTCGACGGGAGCGCAATATTTTTTTATAATGATCGTTAATTTAATTGTGAAGCCCTGCTGCGGGGCGGGATAAGAGAGGGTCTATGAGTATCAATGAAGAAGTCTGCGCCAAAAAAACGCGTGGCAGACCGAAGCAGTTTGATCGCGACCGTGCGTTGGAAAGCGCACTCGATCTGTTCTGGCGGCACGGTTATGAGTCAACATCGCTGGCCGATCTGGTTGAGGTGACCGGTGCCAAGGCGCCAACGCTGTATGCCGAGTTCGGCAACAAGGAAGGGCTGTTCCGCGCTGCGGTGGAACGTTACCTGCAAAAATACACCACCTGCACCAACCAACTGTTGGAGCAGGACCTGCCGATTGCGGAAATCGTAGAAGCTTACGTCCGCTCTTCAGCGCAGGTGTTTACCGATCCGGACACGCCGTCCGGTTGCTTTATGGTGTGTGCGTCCGCCGCGCTGTCATCTTCTTCTGACGAAGTCGCCATGATGCTGCGTAAAAAGCACCATTCGCAGGAAACCAGCCTGAAGGCCTGCTTCGACCGTAAAGTGCAGCAGGGCGAGTTGCTGGCAAAAACCGACACCGGGTTACTGGCGAAGTACATTATTTGCACCATTGAAGGCATGTCGGTGCAGGCGCGTGAAGGAGCAAGCCGCGAGGATTTGTTCCGTCTGCTTGATGCGCTGATGCTGGTTTGGCCGCGTCTCAGCCAGGTGGGGAATAAGGTCTAGGGAAGGCGTCAGGATAAGGCCGCATCGCTGCGGCCTTGATCTGAATTACTGGTTAACCGGGATCACCGCGCCTTTGTATTTTTCGCGGATAAAGTCCTGAATTGCCTTGGAGTGCAGCACTTTTACCAGCGCCACAATCTCCGGCTTGTTCACGTCGGCCTTATGCACGGTGATGATGTTGGCATACGGGTTATTTTCACCGCTTTCGATAGCGATCGGATCCTTCGTCGGGTTCAACCCGGCGTCAATGGCGTAGTTGGCGTTAATCACTACCGCGTCGCCCTCGTCATTGTTGTACATCTGCGGCAGCAGCGCGCCTTCAACGTTAGCCAGGAATTTCAGGTGTTTCGGGTTTTCCACCACGTCGGTGATGCGCGCATCCACCTTGCTCACGCCCGGCTTCAGCTTAATCACGCCTTCTTTCTCAAAGATGGACAGAATGCGGCCTTCTTCCGCCACCGCGTCACGCATGATGATTTTGCCGTTGTCCGGCAGGTCTTTCAGGCTTTTATACTTCTTGGAATAAATACCGATCGGTTCGATATGGATGGCGCCGGCGCTGACGAAGTCATAGGTCTTATCGCCGGCATGATCCTTCAATACCGAATTCAGGTAGGGCACGTGCTGGAAATAGTTGGCGTCAATATCGTGGCTGGCCAGCGCGGTGTTCGGCAGGATGTAGTCCTGGAAAGGTTTGATCACCAGATCGATGCCTTCCTTCGCCAGAATCGGCTTGGCCTGCTCGAGGATCTCCGCGTGCGGCACGTTGGACGCGCCCACCACCAGCCTGGTTTCCGCGGCGGCGCCAAAGGAGCTCAACGCGGTCAGTGAGGCGAAAGCCAGCATCATTATTTGCTTTTTCATCATCATTATTCCCTGGTTATTTATCGTTTATCGAGCGTTGTTGTAATGGTGTCGCCGATGAACTGGATAACGAAAACGATCAGCAGGATCGTCAGCGTCGCCACCAGCGTCACGTCACCGTGATTGCGTTGAAAACCTTCCAGATAGGCCAGATTGCCCAGCCCGCCAGCGCCGATCACTCCGGCCATGGCGGTGTAGCTCACCAGTGCTATCAGGGTGACGGTAATTCCGGAAACCAGCGCCGGGGAAGACTCCGGCAGCAGCACGCGGAAAATAATGGTGCTGGTTTTGGCTCCCATGGAACGTGCTGCCTCTATGACTCCCTTGTCCACCTCGCGCAGGCCAATTTCAACCAGCCGGGCGTAGAAGGGCGCGGCGCCGACAATCAGCGCCGGCAGCGCGGCATCGGCCCCCAAAATGGTGCCGATCAGCGTCTTGGTGAACGGGATCAGCAGCACGATCAGAATAATGAAGGGGATGGAGCGGAATACGTTGACCAGCACTGAAATCAGCGAATAGACGGCGCGGTTTTGCAACAGTTGGCCGCGAGAGGTCAGAAATAGCAGTACGCCCAGTACGATGCCAAGCACCAGCGTGGCCAACCCGGCGATGCCGGTCATGTACAGGGTTTCCCAGGTGGCGTTCAGCAACTGGTCAATACGCAGATGAGGGAACCATGACTCAATCATGTTTAATCACCTCAACGGCGATTTGTTGTTCTCTCAATAATTTCAGCATGCTGTCGATTTGCAGGTCGTTGCCTTCGACGTGGATATACAGCTCGCCAAAGGAGCCGTTCAGCGTCTGGCTGATTTTGCCGTGCAGAATGTTAATGCTCACCTTGTAGCGCAGGATCACGTCGGAAATCACCGCCTGATGGGTTTGCACACCGACAAAGGTCAGCTTGAAAATTGCGCCCGGCAGATGCTGAGCCAGTAAAGGGTTAAAGTTTTCCTCGGTTTCCTGATATTGCGAAACCTGTTTAACGAACTGCTGGGTAATCGGCTGCTGCGGCCGGGTGAAAACATCGATCACCGGGCCTTCTTCGACGATGCGGCCGTTTTCCATCACCGCCACGCGGTGGCAAATTTTGCGCACTACGTGCATCTCGTGGGTGATCAGCACGATGGTCAGGTTTAGTTTGCGGTTGATATCCAGCAGCAGATCCAAAATCGAGTCGGTGGTCTTGGGATCGAGCGCCGAGGTGGCCTCATCACACAGTAATACCCCAGGGTTATTGGCCAGGGCGCGGGCGATGCCGACGCGCTGTTTCTGTCCGCCGCTGAGCTGCGACGGATAAGCATCCTCACGCCCCTGCAGGCCAACCAGTGCGATAAGCTCTGCCACGCGTGGGTTGATCTGCGCTTTGGGTACGCCGGCTATTTGCATCGAGAAGGCAATATTCTGGCTGACGGTGCGTGACCACAGCAGGTTGAAATGCTGAAACACCATGCTGATTTTCAGGCGTGCCTGGCGTAACTGGTCGCCCCTGGCTCCGGCGATATTGAACCCCTCGACCTGAATGTTGCCGCTGGTAGGTGCCTCCAGCCCGTTAAGCAAACGGATCAGGGTGCTTTTACCCGCTCCGCTGTAGCCGATAATGCCGTAGATTTGCCCGGCTTCAACGGCCAGACTGACATCATCCACCGCGACGACGCGGCCCTGTGCACTGTCAAAAGTTTTGCAAACGTTCGAAAGAACGATCATAGCGAAGTTGATCCTTATTAATACGTCACAGAATTCCGCCCAGGGTGCGTAACGCCAGGCAGTGTTCGGCTTCCTGGAATAAGGGCAGGCGGGATATCTGTTGCTGGTGAATACAGGGCAATCCTACCGGGGGTTTATAGTGACAGGAAGAATATAGATTCTATTAGATATTCTTATTTGATATATAAAGTGATGAGCAGAGGTGATGGTGAAACCGCGGCCAACGGGGCTTTAGCCGCTTTATTGCATTTAACGCTTGTCGAGCTTCATGTGCAGCAGCGGGAAAGGATTGCCCTGACCGTCGAGTGCCGAACGGCCGGTAATTTCAAAACCGTAGTGGCGGTAAAAACCGCTGGCCTGCGGGTTCTGTTCATTAACATCCAGCTGCAACTCATCATGCAGCGTTTCGGCGTGGGCCAGCAGCGCTCTGCCGACGCCTTTTCCACGCTGCTCCGCATCGATAAACAGCATTTCTACCTTATTGCCGCTTAGCCCGATAAAACCGCAGGGATGACCGGGCCGGTCTTCCGCAACCCAAACGTCAACCGCCGGCAAATAGTCGTTAAGCACCAACGGGTAGAGTTGGGCGATATTCTCTTCGGTGAGAAAATGGTGGGTGGCGCGTACCGAACGCTGCCAAATCTCCGCCAGTTGCGCATTGTCTTGTGCTGCGCGTGCTCGGATAGTGATCATGGAAACTCCTGTGTTGATTTACTTATTTTAAACGCGACCCCAGAGTCTGGCGACGGTCAGGGCGATAAAAGCTTCCAGCTTGGGGGACTGCCGTCGTTCGGGCAGATAGACCAGATGCATTGGCCGCGATAGCGGTGAATAATCCGGCAGCACCCGGACCAATCGGCCGCTGGCAATATCTTCATCCAGCAGCATGCAGGCGTGCAGCGCGATACCGAAACCGGCCAGCGCCGCCCGACGTACCCCTTCGCCAGAGTCCATCCGCAGCCGCGGCCTGACCGGCACGCTGATTTCCCCCGTTGGTCCCTGCAAGCGCCAGAAATGGTTGCCGTCCCACTGACTAAAACCAAAGCAGCTGTGTGCGCTGAGTTGCTCCGGCTGGGTTGGCACACCCTGCTGGGCCAGATAGTCCGGTGAGGCGGCCAGCGTCATGCGGTAATCGGGCAGGGCGCGGGCCACCAGGCCATCGTCTGCCACCGGCCCGATGCGAAACGCCGCCTCGTAGCCTTCTTCAATCAAGTCTACCTTGCGGTCCGACAGCACCACTTCCGCTTCTACCTCCGGGTGCCGCTGCAGGAACTCGGTGAGGATCGGCGTCAGTACGCGGTTGCCGAAAGTGACGGGGGCACTGATGCGCAGCAGGCCGCTGGGGGAGCTCAATAGCGCCCGGGCACTGGCTTCGGCGGCATCGGCGTCGGCCAACAGACGGCGGCAACGTTCGTAGAATACCCGGCCGGTCTCGGTCAGCCCCTGTCTGCGGGTAGTACGGTTCAGCAGCGGCGCATTCAGCCGTTGCTCCAGGTAGCGGATGTGTTTGCCGACCATGGTCGGGGAGATTGCCATCTCCTCGGCGGCGGCAACGAAGCTGCCTTTTTCCACTACCCGCACAAACACCGCCATGCTGGTTAATCGGTCCATTATAAACCCCTGGTGTTTTCTGAATGCTCTGTGGGCCACTTCTCCTGATTATAGCGCTTTGCGATAATCATTCTATCGACCGTCAGTGTGTTATTGGCGGAAACTTTTCGGAGCAACAACATGCACGCATTAGCGTTTAAACATTTTGGCGGGCCGGACGTGCTCGAATATCTTGAGCTGCCGACGCCAGCGGTACCGGCGGGTGCGGTGCAGGTGCGTATGGGGGCCGCCGGGCTGAATTTCGCTGATATCTACCGCCGCAAGGGCAATTACGTGCTGCACGGCAATCCGCCACATATCGGCGGTTACGAAGGCGTGGGAACCATTATCGCCGTGGGCGAAGGGGTCGATGGCTGGCAGTTGGGGGAGCGAATTGGTTTCGCTGATGTCCCATTCTGCCACGCCACGCGAATCAACGTGCCGGTGGAGCATGCACTGCGGCTGCCACAGGCACTGAGCGACGTCGAAGCCGCTTCAATTTTGTTGCAGGGGCTGACGGCGCAGTACCTGATTAATGACAGCGTGCAGGTGAAAGCGGGCGATCGCGCTTTAGTGCATGCAGCGGCGGGCGGTGTCGGACAAATTCTGACGCGTATGCTGGTGGCGCGTGGCGCACAGGTTTACGCCGTGGTGTCTTCGGCGCACAAACAGCAGATCGCACTGAACAACGGCGCAGCGGCAGCCTTCACTTATCAGCAGGATTGGGTCGCGCAAATTGCCGCCCTGACCGACGGTGGCGTTGAGTACGGTTTTGACTCGGTGGGCATCACGCTGCAACAGAGCATCGACGCGCTGCGTCCCGGCGGTCGGGTGGTCACTTTCGGCATGGCAGGTGGCGAGACACCCGCTATTTCCGCCTACGACCTGATGATGGATTCCAAAGGCGTGGTCGGTGGCGACCTCTGGACCTACCTTAATAGCGCCGGGGCAAGGCGAGAAAGGGCCGAGCGTCTGTTCAGCAGTTGGCAGAACGGCGAGTTTGCCGTGCCCCATATCGAAACCTTCCCGCTCAGTGAAGGGGCGGCCGCTCACCGCCGGCTGGAGGATCGCAGCTTTGCCGGCAAGATTGTGCTGCTGGGCGATCGCGACCCGCAGAGTTAAAAGCGGCCTTCCGCTGCATGTTACACTGGCCGCCAGGCGATAATGGGGGGCAGTCAGGATGGAAGTGATACGTGCGGCGATAGAAAAACAGGTGATCGGCCTGACCGGGCTGGCGCTTGGCGATGTTGATTTTGAAAACCCGCCGGGCGATCCGGGCCTGTATGGGCCGCAGTCGGTCATTTGGCAGGTACACAGTGATTTCACCACCATGCTGTGCGGGGGCGTCAGTGCCTTACTGCTGCAGATGCTGCACCCGTTGGCGCTGGCTGGCGTCTGGGATCATTCCAATTTCCGCGACGATATGCTCGGCCGCCTGCGCCGCACCAGCCAGTTTGTCTCCGTCACCACCTTTGGCCCCACCGCCGAGGCCGAACGGCTGATCGCCAAAGTCAAAGCCATTCACCTGCGGGTCAACGGCGTCAGCAGCGACGGCAGGCCTTATGCCGCCAGCGATCCTGACTTGCTCACCTGGGTGCACGTGGTGGAAAGCAGCTGCTTTTTAGCCAGCCATTTACGCTACCGCAATCCGCATCTTTCCCGCGAACAGCAGGACGGCTATTACCGTGAGACGGCGCGAGTCGCCGCTGCACTGGGGGCACGCGATATCCCTATCTCTTGTGCGGCGGTCGAGGATTACCTGCAGCGCATGCGGTCGCAGTTGGTGTGCGATGAGCGCACGCAGGAAGTGGCTCGTATTCTGTTGGCGGCCCCGGCACCGAGCGTGCTGGCACGACCTTTTGGCATATTGGTGATGCAGGCGGGCATAGATCTGCTACCGGAGTGGGCGCAGCAGCAGTTTGGTTTTTCTCCCGGCGTCCTGCGGCAAAAACTGGTGCGCGCCGGTGTCGGTGGCGTAGGTAAAGTGTTGCGAGCCTCGATGCGCAACGGCTCCTATCAACGTGCACTACGGCGAATTGGCCGACCAGTCTGAATCCGCGCACGCTATAATTCTTACCAATAACCCAATGTTTAGGGACACTTTTGAGACTTTTACGGGTGATCCGACCGCTAATGCGCTTTACACTGGGCAAAAGCCAATTTCCATTTTATTTAGCGTGCAGCGTTATTCTGCGCCTTGACCCTATTTGAGGTTATATGAACGAGTCACACGTACTTGCTGAAGTCAGTAATGAGAACCAGACGCTGGTGGCGGTGGTTCAGCAAGATAGTCGGGCTGCCTATTTTTATATTTATCCTTCAGAAGAAAATAGCGAACGTTTTCAGGTACGTGCTTGCTGGCTGCGTAACCTGGCGGCCGCGCCGCAGCAGGAAGACAGCGCGGCATTGGCACTGGGACTGCCACCGATGCTGGCCGCCGAGTTTTGCCGCAATCTGGAGGGGGAAGCGCCACTGAACCCGGAAGGGCTGATGGTAGTCTGGACGGAAAGTGACGACGGTGCGGCGCTGTGGTATTACGGCCAACTGCTGGCGGTGATCCCCGGCTGGAGCCTGTATATCGACCACTCGGTGTGCTATTCCGCCAGTTGCATCAAGGAAAGTCCATTGGCTTATCCGCTGGGATCCGCCTCTACCAATACCCAGTATGCGCTGGCGGAAAACACCCGCCAGTTCTGGCGCAGTTGGCAGCGGGAAGAGGGTAACCCATGGCCAAAAATGCAGAACGACTATCAGGCGATTTACGATCAGCATTTTGGCCCTTCGGTGAAATACTACGCGATCGATCAGGGCAAGTGGCCACCAATGGCCATCACCCAACATGAGCGCGACGGCATCTACTATTTTCTCACCATGGGCGTCAGTATCCGCCCAATGCCGTGGGTAGAGATCCTGTTTAATGACGACGCTTCCCGTTACCGCCGCATGGAAATGGGCATCGCCATCGACGGGCAGTACATGACCGAAGAGAACGCGGTGCAGATGGCCAGCGCACTGGCCGGGTTCGCCCATGCGCCATGGGCTAAGATTACCTGGTTTGGCGAAGGTCATACTCTGGAATCTGAGGTGGCTCCGCAGGGTTATGAGGGCTACGTGCTTTCCTCGTCGTTTTACCCGTATAGCGAGCACCTGAACCTGCCGAAACAGTATGGCGACCCGGTGAATATCTTCTGGGCCAGCCCGGTATTTGAGGCCGAGCGCCTGCTGGCGCACGCGACACCGAATGGTGGTCACGATCTGGTGAATAAACTGCGTGAGCAGGGCGTTGACCATATCTTCCGTCCGCGCCAACCGCTATGCTGATCGCCGATTAAATTCACGGGAGTTATCATGACGTCCGCTCTGTTAATTATTGATGTGCAGCAAGGGTTATTTACGCCGCCGCCGGCCGACGCCGAAGCGACGATTGATCGCATTAACAGTTTGAGCACTGCTGCCCGTCGGGCTGGAGTACCGGTGATTTTTATCCAGCACCAGACTCCGGACGATGAGCTGGCGCACGGCAGCGATGCCTGGCAGATTGACGGCCGTTTGCAAGTTAAAGACGGCGATCATCGGGTGGAGAAAACCACGCCGGACTCCTTCCTGCGGACCGGACTGGGGCCGTTGCTGGTGGCTAACGGTGTTTCGCACCTGGTGGTTTGTGGCTACTCCAGCGAGTTTTGCGTCGACACCACCACTCGTCGTGCCGCCGGGTTAGGCTATCCGGTGACGCTGGCCGCCGATGCCCATACCAGTCATGACAAAGCCCACGCGACTGGCTTGCAGATCCGCGCCCATCACAACGCCACACTATCGAATATTGAAAGCTACGGCGTGTTGATCAACGCGCTGCCGACGGCGGAAATTCACTTCTGATCGCCAGATAAAAAACGGGCCCGATATATGCGTTGGGCCCGCTAACGTTATTTCAATCCCGCTCTGCGTGCTGCCACTTTGGCCAGCTCTGTTTTCTTAACCGACCCGCGCACCGCCGTTAATCGAGGTGATGGTTCCGGTGACGAACGAGGCTTCTTTTGACGCCAGCCACAGTGCGGCGCTGGCGATGTCTTCCACCCGGCCGGTGCGGCCCATCGGCGTTTCAGCGGCAATGGCGTCAATGCGATCCTGCGGTAGCCCGGCGCCGAAGAAGCGAGTATCGGCGATAAACCCTGGCGCAATGGCGTTGACGGTAATCCCCAACTCGCCAAGTTCGCGTGCCAGACTGAGGGTAAAACCCTGCACCCCGGCTTTGGCGGCGGAATAACCTAATGCACCCGCGCTGCCGCTGCCGCATTGGGCGGCAATTGAGCTCAGATTAATGATGCGGCCGCCCGGTTTGCTCAGGTGTGGCAACATCGCCAGGGTAAACAGGAAGGTACTTTTCAGGTTCCCTTCTATCACCGCGTCCCATTCTTGTTCGGCCTGCGCCAACGGCGTATCGGCGGCAATCACCCGGGTAAATCCGGCGTTGTTAATCAGGACATCCACCGTGCCGAGATCGGCTGCCAACTGGGCGACGACGTCTTCCACCGGCCCACGGCGGCTCAGGTCCGCCGAATAGTAGCGGGTAGCGGGGCCAATTTGCTGCGCCGCCTGCTGCAGGCGTTGCGGGTCGCGCGCCACGATGGCGATGCGGTAATCCTGTTGCGCCAGTTGTTGAGCGATGGCCAGCCCAATACCGCTGGAACCGCCGGTAACAATCGCTGTACGTTGCGTCATAACTGCTCTCCTTTCTCGCCGGGTGCACCGGAATGGCGCAGCACTGTGCGGTCGGGAAAGTATTGGCTTTTGCTATTGATACATCCAATACTCTATTTATGCTTTCAAAATACGAAAAAGGTATTGCGTGATTGAACTACGCCAACTGCGGCAATTTATTGCCGTCGCGGAAGAAATGAGCTTTCACCGCGCCGCCGAGCGCTTGCATATGGCACAACCCCCGCTGACTGCCGCTATCCGAAAGATTGAGCAGGAGCTGGGCGTGCTGTTGCTGGAGCGCGGCAACCGCGTCACCAGGATCACCGAAGCAGGGCAAGTGTTTCTGATTGAGGCGCGGCGAACGTTGGCGCAGTTTGAACGCACCCTCGGCAATACCCGCCGTGCGGCACGCGGTTTGACCGAATCGCTGCGCCTGACCTTCGTCGACAGCACGGTAAACGCTCTGTTGCCGGGCATCCTGCGGCAGTTTCGTCAGGCGCATCCGCAGGCGGAGTTTCATTTGCAGGAGGCGACGACCGCCGAGCAATTGATCGCACTGCGCGATGACCGCGCCGACATGGGCATGGTGGTGCTGCCGGTGACGCCGCAAGAGGGCTTGCAGATCTTGCCTTTCCTGTTCGATCGCATGGTGTTGGCATTGCCGGAAAACCACCCGCTGGCGACGCAGCAGCAAGTGACGTTGAGCAGCCTGGCCGATCAACCCTGGGTGCTGTTTCCGGCGCATTACGGCCCCGGTATGCACACGGCGATCCTGCAGGCCTGTGCGGTGGCGGGATTCAGTCCGCGTATCGTGCAGGAGGCACGGCAGATGCAGACTATCGGCGGGCTGGTGGCGGGCGGTGTGGGGATCGCGTTGATGCCGGCCCTGTTTGCAAGACTGCAATCCCCCGGCGTGGTGTTCCGTGAACTGAGCGGCACAGGCAGCCCGGTAGCCTATACGCTGGCGCTGGCGTGGCGCACGGCTTCACCGCTGACTGACGCTTTTTGTCGTATTGCCGCTGAACAGGCGCTGAATTTGGCAACCTGCAGTGATTGACAACGCCCATACTGGGGGATACCTTAAAAGCATGAATATACCGATGCAATCCACACTCAATCAGTCCTGGTGGCGCCTCTTCTAAAGGCGGCACGGGTATTCACACCTCTTTTCAATGCCGCCGGTTCTGGCGGCATTTTTATTGCGTTGATCCGGTGGTGTATTTACTTTCAGGAGCAAGGCAATGAGCTATACCATTCTGACCGGCGATCGTCCCACCGGCTCCCTGCATTTAGGTCACTACGTCGGGTCACTGCGCCAGCGCGTTGAGCTGCAACAACACCATCAGCAAACGGTGCTGGTGGCGGACCTGCAGGGGCTGACCGATAACGGCAATAATCCGCAAAAAATCAGCACCAACGTGCTTAATCTGGTCGCCGACTATCTGGCGGTCGGTATCTGTCCGCAGAAGACCACGATTTGCCTGCAATCCGCGCTGCCGGCGCTGGCCGAACTGACCATGTATTATCTCAACCTGGTCAGCGTGGCGCGGCTGGAACGCAATCCGACGGTGAAAAGTGAAATCATCGAAAAAGACTTTTCCCGCAGCCTGCCGGCCGGCTTTCTGGTCTACCCGGTTAGCCAGGCGGCGGACATTACTGCCTTTGGTGCCACTCACGTGCCGGTCGGCGACGACCAACTGCCGATGCTGGAGCAAACCAACGAGATTGTGCGGCGTTTCAATCACATTGTCGGCCGACAGGTCTTGACGGAGTGCCAGCCGTTGTTAAGTCACGTCAGCCGTCTGCCGGGGCTGGACGGGCAGGGCAAGATGTCGAAGTCACGCGGTAACACCATCACCCTGGGCGCCGACGCCGATCGGGTGCATAAGGCGGTGATGAGCATGTTTACCGATCCGGGCCACTTGAATATCAAGGATCCTGGTCAGGTGGAGGGCAACATGGTGTTCACCTATCTGGATGCTTTCTGCGAGGACGCTGCGCTGGTGGCGGATCTGAAGGCGCACTATCGCCGTGGTGGGTTGGGCGACATGAAAATCAAACGCCTGTTGGAAGATTGCCTGCAAAGCCTGCTGGAGCCGATCCGCACGCGTCGGGCGCAATACCTGGCCGACAAGGGCGAGCTGTTGCGCATTCTGCGTCAGGGGACCCAACGCGCCGACCAGGTCAGTCGGCAAACGCTGGGGCAGGTGAAGGCCGCATTGGGGCTGGATTTCTTTACCCTCAATTGAGTGCCAGCCCCTCTGTTGGGTGAGCGTCAGGCGGCGCTGTCAACGATCGGGTGTTTAACCACGAAGATATACGACAGCGCGCCGATGACGGTAAAGCAGGAGCAGAGGGTAAGGGCCAGGCTGAAAGAGTGGGTGGTATCCAGGATCCAACCGGTGACCACTGGCGCGAATGAAGCAAAGATAAAGCTGGCGAAGTTTTGAATGCTGCCGACCGAAGCGGTCATGCGTGAATTCACCGCCACGTGGATCAGGCCCCAGCAGGAGGTACCGGCAAAGTGAATGCAAAACAGCGCCATGCCGATCAACAATACCGCGCTGTAGGTGGTGGTGGCCTGAGCGACCACGGCGGTAAAGGAAGCGGACAGTAACATACCGGCGACGATGCAAATTTTGCGGCTTTTTAGCGGTGCCATGCCGCGACGTACCAAAAAGTCGGTGACGAAGCCGTTCGACAACATGCCGGCGGCGCCAAACAGGAACGGAATGGCACTCAGCAGTCCGGTGCTTTTCAGATCCAGATGGTAAGTGGTCTGCAGATAACCCGGCAGCCAGGCCAGGTACAGCCAGGCGGTGTAGTTAATGCCGCTGAAGCCAATCATCATGCCCCACATGGTACGGTTCCTGAATAGCGCTCGCCACTCGCGAAAGTTCATTGGTTCAGGTCGGGCGCTGACGCTACCGGCATTCAAATAGGCCTGTTCCTGAGCGCTCAGGCTGACGTCCTGTCGGTTGCGGTACAGCATGTACCAGCCGATGGACAGTGCGATACCCAATACGCCGATGGTGATAAACATGCCGCGCCAACCGAAGGCCAGCATCATGGCGGTGAGGATCGGTGGGCTGATCGCCAGCCCGATGGTCGAAGCGGCATTAAAAATACCCATCGGCATGCCGCGATCCTTGATATTGAACCAGTCGTTGATCACCTTTACGCCGCACGGGTTCATGGGGGCTTCGCCAATTCCCAGCCCGATACGTACCCAGATAAATTGGGTAAAGTTGTGGATCATGCCGGACAGCGTCTGGAATACCGACCAGACAAACATGCCGATCCCCAGCATGATGCGTGGACCTTTACGATCCAGCAGCAGGCCGCAGGGCAACTGGGCGATGCCATAGGCCAGGGAGAATGCCGACAGCAACAAGCCGATTTCGGTACCGCTCAGCCCCATTTCTTGCCGGATGGTGGAGTTCGCCACCGAGAGTGAACTGCGGTCAAGAAAGTTGATTATGGCTGCCAAAAATAACAACAACATGGCCGTGGTTTGAATTTTTTTAATTCTGGCCGAACGAACCAGCATTCCCTCCGGCGGCATCGGAATTATGTGATCGGAATAGGGTTCACCCTGTTCCTTCCCGGTATTAATCGTATGACTTCTTTCCATTTCATCCTCCAGAATTTCGCATTAATAATATTTATTATTCCGGGTATTCCCCTGGGTGGTGCATTAGCAGGCGGTCGGCAGTAAGCCTAGATGGAGGGATATTTTAGCGATGCGTTTTTGTCGCGGTTCCGTGCGGCAGTTACTATTTTGCTGCTCTTTATCGGTTTTAAATGCCGCCCTGGGCGTTTTTTACCGATAAAAAACGATCAGGCGACGTCCTGATTGATGGAACGGATCATCGATTGCTTGGCCGTGTCCAGATGGCGATGCAGCGCGTTGATCGCTTCCTGGTCATTGCGGCAGATCAACGCGCTGAGGATGATCATATGTTCTTCGATGGCAATGATATTGCGCTGTTTCAGGTCGGTTTCATCCCACTGGTAGTGGAAGTGGAAAATCACCGAAATGATCTCCAGCGACTGGTTGAAAAACGGGTTGTTGGCGGCGGAGAGGATAAGCCCGTGGAAGTCGCGATCCAACTGGGAGAACAGGCGGTAGCTGTCGCTGATGCTTTCCCGCAGCTGGCGGTGGCGGCTCAACAGCTCCCTGGCCTGCAACCAGCGTTCGTCGTCGGCGGGCAAATTGATAAAGCGCGACAGGGCGTGAGTTTCCAGCATCTGGCGCAGTTCAAACAGCTGCTCGGCATAGTTTTGATCAAACTTTTTCATGCGCCACTGGCCGCGCTTGACGGTTTCGATCAGATTATAACGGCTGAAGTGCAACAGGAATTCCCGCACCACCAGCGGGCTGACGTTGGCGATGCGCGACAGTTGCAGCTCGCTGAAGCTGTCGCCGGCGCGCAGCTGCTTCTGGTTAATCATCTGATAGAAGCTTTTCTTGAACTGCTTGTCCTGGTCTTCCAGCGAAGGGTTCACGCACTCGAAGCCGTCCTCTGCCTGCGGTGGCCGTACAATCACATAGTCATCGCCGACCTTTTCCAACACCCCGCGCCGGTCGAGGTGGGCCAGCGTGTGGCGTACCGTGGTGCGGCTGATGTTATACATTTCGGCCAATGCCGCCTGTGAAGGCAGTGGCGAGCGAAGATGGCGGCCGTTAATGCCGTCGATCATCTGGTTAACCACGTTGTGCCGCAGGGCCTGGGTTCTGCTCATGTGCTGTCTCTGGTGTTTTTTATGCATTTAAAACCAATTTAAATCGGTTTATTTAGTGCTGCCTCACAGTTCTGTCCACTGGCATAACCGGTCGCCGCGTTTTTATTGAATAACCTTCTCACCTGACTGGAGGAAAGATGATGACGACAATGAAAACATTAGTGTGTGAGCAGCCGACGAAATTGGTTTATCAACAGCGCCCGGTGCCTTTGCCCGCAGACCAGGAGGCGGTGATCAAAATAATGACCGTCGGCATTTGCGGAACGGATATTCACGCCTGGTCCGGTCATCAGCCTTTCTTTAGTTATCCCCGCGTATTGGGCCATGAAATATGCGGCGAGATTGTCAGCATCGGCAATAATGTCAGCGGCTGGCGGGTGGGCCAGCGCGTGACGGTAATGCCGTATATTTCTTGCCGGCGCTGCGGGGCCTGCCAGAGCGGCAAAACCAACTGCTGCGAGAATATTTCGGTGATTGGCGTTCATCAGGATGGCGGTTTCTGCGAGTTCCTGAGCGTGCCGGCCGGCAATCTGCTGGCGGTGGACGACCTGCCGCCGGAAACGGCGGCGCTGATTGAACCCTTCGCCATCAGCGCCCACGCGGTGCGCCGGGCGGCAATAGCACCGGACGATCACCTGCTGGTGGTGGGGGCCGGGCCGATCGGGCTGGGCGTGGCGGCGATAGCCTGCGCCGACGGCGCGCAGGTGGTGGTCGCCGATACCAGCGCCGAGCGGCGGGCGCATGTTGAAAAAGCCTTGGGGCTGCCGACGCTCAACCCGGCGGATGAGCAATTTGACGCGGCGCTGCGCGATCGGTTCAGCGGCATGCTGGCGGCCAAGGTGATTGACGCCACCGGCAACCCGCACGCGATGAATAATAGCCTGAACCTGATCCGCCACGGCGGCAGCATCGTCTTCGTCGGGCTGTTCAAGGGGGATATTCAGTTCTCCGATCCGGAGTTCCATAAAAAAGAAACCACTCTGATGGGCAGCCGCAATGCGACCCATGAGGATTTCGCCAAGGTGGGGCGTTTGATGGCGGCAGGGAAAATTACCGCGCAGATGATGCTCTCCCACCATTTTGATTTCGACACCCTGGCGGAACATTACGAACAGCAGGTGATTAATAATAAGCAGCTGATCAAAGGCGTAATCCATTTCAATTAATCCCGACGTCGCCCCTCAATGCTTTATAGCGAGCGGGCGGCATACGTCACTTCCCAGCCATAAAACCATCATCCCGCTGTCATAAATTTATTCGTTAATAGGTGCCCATAATGATTAGCCACTGAAACCAGAGAAATCATATGGCTCAGGCACTGTTAAAACTGGCACCAACCGATTTTCCAGGGCAGCACCCGATCTCCTCACGCAAGGTGCTGTCGGTGAAAGGCTTGGGCAAAGCCTATAAATCCCAGCAGCGCGTGCTGGACGACATCAACTTCGATCTGCATGCAGGCGAGTTCGTGGCGGTGATTGGGCGCTCGGGCGCAGGCAAATCCACCTTGCTGCATACCCTGAACGGCACTATTCCTTCGAGCTGCGGCGAGATGCTGCATTTTGAAGATGACGGCGTGGCGCAGGATATCGCCCAACTTTCCGCCCGTCAGATGCGCCAGTGGCGTTCCCGCTGCGGCATGATCTTCCAGGACTTCTGCCTGGTGCCGCGGCTGGACGTGATGACCAACGTACTGTTGGGCCGCCTGAGCCACACTTCTACCCTGAAATCCTTCTTCAAACTGTTTGACGACGCCGACCGCGGGCGCGCCATCGAGTTGCTGCAATGGCTCAATATGCTGCCGCACGCCCTGCAGCGCGCCGAAAACCTGTCGGGTGGCCAAATGCAGCGGGTGGCTATCTGCCGTGCGCTGATGCAAAACCCTAAAATTCTGCTGGCCGACGAGCCGGTAGCGTCCCTCGATCCGAAAAACACCCGCCGCATTATGGATGCGCTGCAAAAAGTCAGCGAAAACGACATCGCGGTGATGGTGAACCTGCACTCGGTTGAACTGGTGAAAGAATATTGCACCCGGGTCATCGGCATCGCCCAGGGCAAAATCGTGTTTGACGGGCACCCGTCGCAACTGAACGAACGGATACTGCACCAGCTGTATGGCGAAGAAGCCAATCAAATCCATTGATTCACTTTTACCTTTACACACACAAGGCACCCGTAATGAAAAAAGTATTGAGTCTGACCACCCTGATGGCCGGCGCGATGATGGTATTTAATGCTGCCGCAGCGGACGCGCCTAAAGAACTGAACCTGGGCATTCTCGGCGGCCAAAACGCCACCCAGCAGATCGGCGATAACCAGTGCGTGAAGCAGTTCCTGGACAAAGAGCTGAACGTGGACACCAAGATGCGCAACTCTTCCGACTATTCGGGGGTGATCCAGGGCCTGCTGGGCGGCAAGATCGATCTGGTGCTGAGCATGTCGCCATCGTCGTTCGCCTCGGTGTACATCAAGGATCCGAAAGCGGTGGACATCGTCGGTATCGCAGTCGATGACGTTGACCAATCCCGCGGCTACCACTCTGTGGTGGTGGTCAAAGCCGGTAGCCCGTATAAAAAGCTGGAAGATCTTAAGGGCAAAGCTATCGGTTTCGCCGATCCTGATTCCACCTCCGGCTTCCTGATCCCGAATCAGGCGTTCAAAAAACTGTTCGGCGGCACGGTGGACAACAAATACAACAACGCCTTCTCCAGCGTCACCTTCTCCGGTGGTCATGAGCAGGACATTCTCGGCGTGCTGAACGGCCAGTTCGAAGGTGCGGTGACCTGGGCTTCGATGATCGGCGACTACAACACCGGCTACACCAGCGGCGCTTTCACCCGCATGATCCGCATGGATCACCCGGACCTGATGAAACAGATCCGCATTATCTGGCAGTCGCCGCTGATCCCGAATGGCCCAATCCTGGTGAGCAACTCGCTGCCGGCCGATTTCAAAGCCAAAGTCGTGACCGCCATCAAAAAGCTGGATAAGGACGATCACCAGTGCTTTATCAAGGCGATGGGCGGCAAACAGCACATCGGCGACACCACCCTGGCGGAATACCAGAACATCATCGATATGAAGCGTGAGCTGACCAAAGGCGACCGTTAATACTGCCGGGGCTTGGCCAGGCTGAGCCCCGCTGATTTCCACACGTCGGAAACCTATTTTGAATACAGATTTTGCGCACTACTACCAACAGATCCGCAGCAAGCAAAAGCGCGAGACGCTGTTCTGGTCGCTCGGTCTGGTGGTGCTCTACCTGGGCGCCGGCAACATCGCCGAGTTCAACCTGCATACCGTGTGGGTGTCCATTCCCCACTTCTTCGATTACCTGGCGGAAACCGTCCCGACGCTGCACTGGAAGCTGCTGTTCGCCGATGGCCATACCGAAGGCTCATTGGCCTACTGGGGTTATCGGCTCAACATTCAGCTGCCGCTGATCTGGGAAACGCTGCAACTGGCGCTGGCGGCGACCCTTCTTTCGGTGCTGGTGGCGGGGGGGCTGGCGTTTTTGGCGGCTAACAACACCCACAGCCCGGCGTCGCTGCGCCTGGCGATCCGCACGTTGGTGGCATTTTTGCGCACCATGCCCGAGCTGGCGTGGGCGGTGATGTTTGTGATGGCGTTCGGCATTGGCGCCATCCCCGGCTTTTTGGCGCTGGCGCTGCACACCATCGGCAGCCTGACAAAATTGTTTTATGAGTCGATCGAAACCGCGTCCAACAAGCCGGTGCGCGGGCTGGCAGCCTGCGGCGCGACGCCGTTGCAACGCATGCGTTTCGGCCTGTGGCCCCAGGTGAAGCCGGTGTTTCTGTCGTACAGCTTTATGCGGCTGGAAATCAACTTCCGTCAGTCGACCATTCTTGGGCTGGTGGGGGCGGGCGGCATCGGCCAGGAGCTGATGACCAATATCAAGCTCGATCGCTACGATCAGGTCAGCATGACGCTGTTGCTGATTATCCTGGTGGTCTCGCTGCTGGATTACACCTCCGGCGAACTGCGCAAACGGGTCGTGGAGGGGAAAAAATGATCACCGCACCAACGCTCTCGGCACAAGAGCTGCAAACGCTCAAACAGCAGCACCCGGAAATATTCTCGCAGCAGCGCCGCTATCTGCGTACCCTCGGTATTATCGCCGTGGCGATCGCGCTGTATTATCTGTTCTTCTTCCAGTTCTTCGGCATCTCCTGGCCGCAGTTCGTTAACGGCTGCCATCAACTGGGCCGTTACTTTGTGCGCATGTTCGTCTGGCACGATTTCGTCAACTGGCCGTTTATGTATTACTTCCAGCAGATCTTCATCACCATCGGCATCGTGTTTGCCGGCACCATCACCGCTTCGCTTATCGCCTTGCCGCTGTCGTTCTTTGCCGCGCGCAACGTGATGTCGACGCCGCTGCTGCGGCCGATCTCGGTGGCGGTGCGGCGGTTGCTGGATATCTTACGCGGCATCGATATGGCGATCTGGGGGCTGATCTTCGTGCGCGCCGTCGGCATGGGGCCGTTGGCCGGGGTACTGGCGATTGTGATGCAGGACGTTGGGCTGCTCGGCAAGCTGTATGCCGAAGGGCACGAAGCGGTGGATAAATCCCCCAGCCGCGGCTTGACGGCGGTGGGGGCCAACGGTTTGCAGAAGCACCGTTACGGTATTTTCACCCAGTCGTTTCCCACCTTCCTGGCGCTAAGCCTGTACCAGATTGAATCCAACACCCGCTCTGCGGCGGTGCTGGGCTTCGTCGGTGCCGGCGGTATCGGCCTGGTGTATGCGGAGAACATGCGGCTGTGGAACTGGGACGTGGTGATGTTTATCACTCTGATCCTGGTGGTGGTGGTGATGATAATGGATAAAGTGTCATCCATCCTGCGCAATAAATACATTATTGGCGAAGACATCCCGCTGTATCAGCAAAAAAGCCAAATCGATTGAGAAACCCCGCTCTGATCCCTATACTGCCGCACATATTCAAGGCGTAGCAGTATAGGGTATTACAATGTGCGCGCCTTCCGGTTTACAAGCTAAAGGCAATTCTATGATCAACAATGACGTGCTGCGCAGCGTGCGCTACATGCTGGGTATCAACGACGCGAAAATGGTTGAGATTATCAAGCTGGATAATTTCGACGTTGCGGTCTCGGCAATGAGCACTTACGTCATCAAGGAAGGCGAGCCGGGGTTCGAAAACTGCCCTGACGAAGTGATGGCGCACTTCCTGAACGGTCTGGTGTTCTTCAAACGTGGCAAGGACGACAAGTTCCCGGCGCCGGAAGTGGAGCTGCCAATCACTAACAATCTGGTGTTGAAAAAACTGCGTGTGGCCTTCGAGTTGAAAGACACCGACATGCACCAGATCTTCACCGCCGTGGAATTCCGTATTTCCAAGCCGGAACTGAGCGCGCTGTTCCGCAAAGAAGGCACCAAAAACTTCCGTCCTTGTGGCGATCAGATGCTGCGCTATTTCCTCAAAGGGTTAGCGCAACGCCTGCGCGGCGCATAAGTCACGCCGCTCTTTATGGCACCGGCTTTCCAACGCCAACATTCTGTTGGCGTTAGTCTGATGACAAACACCCGAAAAACGTGGTTTTCGGATGTTTGGGGTAAATCAGAAGACATAATCCTTTCTTTTTATTAGCCCCCAAATCAAGACTTTTAAGCGCAAAGAACTTTGTCAGCAATCTGACGCCAACATTCTGTTGGCGTTGCTCTACCAGCGACGTTAACCCATCAGTGCCGTTAGGCGGGGCAGGTAAACGAAACCTGCACGGTGCCAACAAATCAAACTCAAATCTTATCTATTAGCGCCTCAAAAACGGCTCCAATTCTCACCGTTATCATCAGCAACCACTTTCGGTGCGGCTATCGCCGGTGGCTGAACGTGGGCCCCGGCGGACGCGTGTGTGGCGAGTTTGAAAAGGGAGACGGTTTGATTCAAGTGATTGGCCTGATCTTCCAGCGCACTGGCGGCGGAAGCCGATTGTTCGACCAGAGCGGCGTTCTGCTGGGTCACCTTATCCATTTCGTTAACTGCCTGCGCAATTTGTGCAATTCCACGGCTCTGCTCTTCAGAAGCACTTGAGATCTCTTGCATGGTTTCCGTTACCTGACCGATGGCGGTAACAATTTCCGTCATGGCTCCGCTCACGTTTTCCACCAGATCGTTGCCCTGATCGACACGCAGCACCGATGTATCAATCAGCGTTTTAATCTCTTTGGCCGCCTGAGCGCTGCGCTGAGCAAGGTTACGTACTTCGCCGGCGACAACGGCAAAGCCGCGGCCTTGTTCACCAGCGCGAGCCGCCTCCACCGCGGCATTCAGTGCCAATATATTGGTTTGGAAGGCGATGCCGTCGATGACGCTGGTGATATCACCAATTTTGCGTGAGCTATCGGCGATATCGCTCATGGTGACGACCATTTTGCGCGTGATCTCACCGCCGTTGATTGCACTTTGCGAAGCGCGTTTCACCAACGAGGTGGCAGCAGCGGCACTATCTGCGTTGTTTTTCACCGTAGCAGAAAGTTGCTCCATGCTGGCCGCCGTTTCTTCCAGCGAACTCGCCTGTTCTTCTGTGCGGCTTGAAAGGTCGTTGTTACCTGCTGCAATTTCCTGCACGCCGGTATAAATATTTTGCGTTCCTGCCCGGACGGTGCAGACGGTATTAGCCAGCTCATTACGCATATTGATGAGACCGTTAATCAGTCGGCCTATTTCGTTATTTCCACCGGCATTAATTTCAATATCCAAATTCCTGTTCGAAATTTCGGCCTGATAGTCGATAATCTGATTAATCTTGTTCAGCACATATTTTCTGATCCACACCAGAACCGCACCGGTCAGCAGAATAAAGATGAAAATGAACGCAAGCGATAAAGGCACCATTTGGCGATAGCTGGTCTGTGCCGCAGCGGCTGCTGGAGTAATAATATCGTTGGCAACGTAGGCCGAAGTATCGTCAAGCGCAGACATAAAATATGTTGACGAGCTATTGTGCATAATTGACTGGAAACGGGGGATATCACCATCTTCCAGGCTGACAATTAATTGAAGCAGATCGCCGCGCGCTTTTTCATACAGATTTTTGACGTTCTTGGTGCGCTTGTTTTCACTCTGCTCAGACAGCGACAGCCGATAAAATTTTTCCATCAGTTTATCCACCTCTGCGAGGCGCTGACGAAGTTCACCAAGGGACTTTTTGGTATCGTTACTTTGCGGCTGCGTGGTGAGCATCAGTGCGTCTTTAAGCACTTCTTCGCGGAGTTCGGTAACGGAAGCGTAGGCATTATCCATTGCCATGATTTGATTAAAGCCGGAGGATATTTGTGTAAGGCGGTTATTGGTACCGGAGGCATCCAGAATGCTCCACGCGCCGGAGAATATCTGAATAATACAGAACAGGGTTAAAATCCCCATTAATCCGTGGGAGATTTTTAATCGTTCAAACATAGTACAACCTGAAATTTCAATGAGATGCCAGTGCGGCAAATAGTATTTTTTTTGCCGCGAGAAGTGCTGTTTGTTTTCGGCAGGCTGCGCTAAAACTTTAGCGATTAATTTTTGTTTGAGTCTGATGTCGATATTATCGGTGTTTTTAACTTCACGTTTTTAATTTAAACACAAATATAACATGTTCTGGTTCCTGTGTTACAAAGGTCATTGATAACGTAACAGTGATCCTTGTGCTAAAGAGAATGTATTTTCCCGTTGCTATTTTATGTCGCCTGTTATCAGAGTGTGATGCTCGGTGAGCGTAAATTTAAGGACGGTTGGTTATACCGTTGCGGAAATATCATCTCAGTTTAAAAGAAAATGACTGATTATGTCGCCAAAGCCAAGCCGCTTAATCAATGGGAGCTGCGTTCCAAACTGTATTTTATCTGGCAGACCAGTTCAGTCGTATTGCCGATTTCCGGTCATGGCGCCGGGGTTATCCCCGGCGCCGTTTTAGCTTAGATATTGCGTACCAGAATGTTGCTCGGTGGATGCAGACTGATGTTGATCTGTTTATCCGCCGCCGTTTGACGATAATCGTTGAGCATCGCGCGGATATCGTCGTCCAGATAATTAATCCCCTCGCAATCGATAATCACCGTGCTGTTGTGCTCAATCTGCCCCAGCAAATGCTTCAACCGCATCTTATTGAGGAAGGTCAGATTTTGCTGGCACTGCAGCAGGTAATGGTCGTCGTAGCGGGTCAGCCGCAGGGCGTGACGGTTACTTTGATACAGGCTCCACAGCAGCTGCGCGACCAGGCCGATGGCTATACCCGCCAGCATGCCAAACGCCAGAATACCGCCGAGGGTGGCGGCAAAGGGGACGAACTGTTGCAGTCCCTGGCGCCACAGAGTGATAAAAATACGCGGGTGCGCCAGCTTAAAACCGGTGTAGATCAGGATTGCAGCCAGACTGGCTAATGGAATGCTGTTGAGCAGTTCGGCAAACAGCAAGGCGCTGAGCAACAACAGCACGCCATGCAGCAGAATAGATACCCGGCTGCGTGCACCGGCCTGCACGTTGGCAGAGCTACGCACAATGACGGCGGTAATCGGCAGGCCGCCCAGCAGCCCGCTAATGCAGTTCCCCACCCCCTGCGCGCGCAATTCTTTATCGGGCGACGGTTCCGGCATCATCGGCGCCATCTTTTTCAACGCTTCCTGGCTCAGCAGGGTTTCCAGACTGGCAACAATCGCCAGAGTTATGGCTACCAGATAGACCGCCGGGTTACGCCATGCCTGCCAGTTGGGCAGTGAAAATTGCCCTTGCAGCGCTTCGACGCTGTCGACCGCCGGTAATTCAATTCGTGGCAGCGTGCCGATGGCGGGCCAAATCTTCTGGCCCAGCCAGACAAACAGACAACCCCACAGCACCGCGACCAGCGGGCCAGGCAATGCCGTCAGCCGCAGGCGCTGTTTGAGCGATGACTTCCCCCAAAAAACAATCAGTAGCAGTGCACCCAGCGTAAGCATGACCGCCGCTGGGGCAATATCCCCACGTAGTTGCTCGGTGGAGGGGGTTTCACTCAGACCATGCCCGGACGGATAACCCATTGCCAGCGGCAACTGTTGCAGGATCAGTAAAATGCCGATGGCGGCCAACATGCCGTGGATCACGGCTCCGGGGATCAGTGCTGCCAGTTTGCCGCCGCGCAGCAGGCCGAAAGCCAGTTGCAGTATGCCGGCCAATAGCAGGGCGAATAAGAAGGTGGAAAAGTCGCCCAGCGTCAACATGGCACCGGTGACAATGGTCACCAGTCCGGCGGCCGGGCCGCTGACCGAAAAGGGGGAAGGGCTGAGCAGGGTGACGACAATACCGCCGATCACTCCGGTCAATAGGCCCACGAACGGCGGTACGCCGCTGGCTTGTGCAATGCCCAGACTGAGCGGCAGGGCGACCAGAAACACCACCAGCCCGGCGGGCAGGTCAAAACGCAGATCGGCACGATTCATGTCACCCTCCCTGCAGCGTTGCGCTGTTCCAGTACGTTTAAGAAGCCGGTATGCATGTCGTAAATACAACCGACCAGCGTTAACCCGGCATTGTGTCGCCAGGCGCGTTGTATTAACTGGGTTTTGCTGAGGGTATTGAGCTGGAGCTGTACGTTGGCGTGGGCTGCTTTATTCAGGTCGTCGTCATGGGTATCGGTCTCAGCCGGCAAATGTGGCTCCAGTTTGGCACGTAGCGAATTGAGACGGCGTGTGAGTGAGTCCTTACTGGGGGTGTTACGGCTGCTCAGGGCCGCCTGGATCCCACCGCAACCGTAATGCCCGCAAATCACGATGGCCCCGACCTCCAGATGTTCGACCGCGTATTGCACCACGCTCATCAAATTATCATCCTGCTCTTCGACCACGTTGGCGATATTGCGGTGTACAAACAGCTCGCCGGGTTGCGCACGTACAATAGTTTCGGCGGGAACCCGGCTGTCGGAGCAGCCAATCCACAGAATGTGCGGTTTCTGTGCCTGTGCCAACTGCGGGAAGAAATTGGGATCGCGGGATTGTTGCTGAGTTGCCCAACTGCGGTTTTTTACCAGCAGATGATTAATCGTTGTCATGAAAGCTCCTTGGGTCAGGGGATTTGGCAGCGAGAAAGTTCGGCGCTGACGTGCAGGCCGTCGCCACTAGCAAAAAACTCCTGTCCAAGGTTAGTCCAATCACTTTGCCAATGATAAGCGGTGTTTGTGTAAAGTTTTCTATATTAAGGTGGCTGGGTTGATGGTAAGGCTCTTTAATTCCATTATGTTATAAATATATTCCCATTATTTATTGGTTTTTAATTTTGCATTATTGATTTTTATTAGTGTTTAATTGTTGTTTTTGGTGAATGATTCAATTCATTATCCTTTTGTGTTTTTGTGTGAATAATCAGACAATCACATTGTTTAGTAACTAAATAATTTATTATATCCACAGGCTAATGATTTCTGATTAATCGTAAATGGGTATTCCATTATACGCATAGAGTTTAGGGTTAATTAATGAGATCCATTTTGGCATATCGCCATAATGCTATTTAGTGCACCTTTTTTGTTCGCCATTTGCCCACGGCTGGTGCAGGTTTTTGCCGTTTTACTATAAGTTTTTCTTATATTTTATTGAAATCAGCCGATTAAAAATTGGCACGCCGGTTGCTCTATGAATCCCATCTTGTGTACCAGATGGAATTTTGCCAATGACTCAGTCCGTTAGCCTACGCGGTTTCACCCTCAGCGAATGGCAGCATCATTATCATACCCACCCGGCCGGCGAGCGCATGGCCTGCGTGCGTGCCACGCTGGTTGCCTTGCTGGCCAATTTGCCAGCGGATGACAATGCCTGGCTGTATCTTGCCAGCGCTGAACAACTGGAGGGGCAGTACCAACAACTGGCCCAACGGCTTGAAGCCGTCGCCGGGGACATCAGCCGCCTGCCGCTGTTTGGTGTGCCTTTTGCGGTCAAAGACAATATCGATGTCGGCGGCTGGCCGACTACCGCCGCCTGCCCGGAGTTTGCCTATCAGGCGACGGCAGATGCAGCCGTCGTCGCCAATCTGCGCGCCGTCGGTGCGCTGGTGATCGGTAAAACCAATCTCGATCAGTTCGCTACCGGCCTGGTCGGCACCCGTTCGCCGCACGGCGCAGTGGTGAACAGTTTCGACGGTCGCTATGTCAGCGGTGGCTCCAGCTCCGGCTCGGCCTCGGTGGTGGCGCGCGGTCTGACGCCGTTCTCATTGGGAACCGATACCGCCGGTTCAGGGCGCGTCCCGGCCGGATTCAACAATATTGTCGGCCTGAAACCGACCAAGGGCTGGCTGTCGAACCGTGGCGTGGTACCCGCCTGTCGGCTCAATGACACGGTGTCGGTATTCGCCCTGACGGTGGCAGACGCTGCGCTGGTGGCCGAACTGGCTGGCGGCTATGACGCAGCCGATGCCTATTCCCGCATCAATCCCCATACCGCCCCGGCGAGTCTTCCCGCGGCCCCCCGCTTTGCAGTACCGGCGCAGCTCGAGTTTTTCGGCGATACCCAGGCCGAGCAGGCATTTCAACGGGCGCTGGAGCAGCTGCAAAGCTGCGGCGTAACGCTGGAAACCCTCGATTTTACCCCGTTCCGCGTTCTGGCAGATCAGCTCTATTACGGCCCCTGGGTGGCGGAACGCACCGTGGCGGTAGAGAAGATATTGAGTGCCAATCCACAGGCGATTAATCCGGTGGTGCGCGGCATCGTCAATAACGGCCTGAAGTACAGCGCCTGTGACGCCTACAAAGCGGAATATCTGCGTGCCGAGCTGGCGCGGCAGATTGAACAACGGCTGGCTCCCTTCGACGCACTGGTGGTGCCGACCTCACCGACCATTCGCACACTGGCGGAAATGGAGCAGGAGCCGGTGTTGTTCAACTCGCAGTTTGGCACCTACACCAATTTCACCAATCTGGCCGATCTGAGCGCGCTGGCACTGCCTGCGCCGATGCGCGACGACGGCCTGCCTGCCGGTATCACGCTGGTTGCTCCGGCCTGGCACGATCGGGCGCTGGCGGCGTTCGGGCTGCGCTGGCAACAGGCTCAGGCTCTGCCGTTGGGCGCGACCGGCCGCGCGCTACCGCCGCTGAATTCTCTGACGCCGTCGGCTCAGCACGTGCAGGTAGCGGTAGTCGGCGCTCACCTCAGCGGGATGCCGCTGAATTTCCAGCTCACTCAGCGTGCCGCGATTTTGCTGGAGCAAACCACCACCGCACCCTGCTACCGGCTGTACGCGCTGGCCAATACTCAGCCGCCAAAACCGGGGCTGGTCAAAACCGAGCAGGGTGCCGCAATCCGCGTGGAACTGTGGGAAATCCCGCTGGCGCGTTTTGGCGAATTGGTGGCGGAGATCCCGGCGCCGCTGGGTATCGGCACGCTGTTACTGGCGGATGGTCGCCGGGTGAAAGGCTTTATCTGCGAACCCTGGGCGCTGCAGGGGGCCACGGATATCACTGAATTTGGCGGCTGGCGCAATTATGTCGCCAGCCTGAAGGGGGCTTGATCATGTTTTCTACCGTACTGATTGCCAACCGTGGCGAAATTGCCTGCCGCGCCATCCGCACCCTGAAACGACTGGGAGTGACCAGCGTGGCGGTTTATTCCGACGCCGACCGCAATGCACCGCACGTCACCGCAGCCGATTTGGCGGTGTCGCTGGGCGGTGAAAAACCCAGCGACAGCTACCTGAGTATCGACAAGATCCTGGCGGCGGCGGCAGAAACCGGCGCGCAGGCGATCTACCCCGGCTACGGGTTCCTTTCCGAGAGCGCTGAGTTTGCCGACGCCTGCGAAGCGGCGGGCATCGCTTTTATCGGCCCGACGGCGGCACAAATTCGCGAGTTCGGCCTGAAACACCGGGCGCGTGAGCTGGCGGCGCTGGCGCAGGTGCCGATGACGCCGGGCACTGGCCTGCTGGACAGCGTTGAGCAGGCGGTCAACGCCGCCAGACAGATTGGCTATCCGGTGATGCTGAAAAGCACCGCCGGGGGTGGCGGTATCGGCCTGACGCGCTGCGATGACGAAGCCGCCCTGCGTGAAGCCTACGACAGCGTGAAACGGCTGGGTGAGCAGTTCTTCCGCGATTCTGGGGCCTTTATCGAGCGCTTTGTCGATCAGGCCCGTCATGTCGAAGTGCAGATCTTTGGTGATGGCCAGGGCTGGGTGGTGGCCCTCGGCGAACGCGATTGCTCATTGCAGCGCCGCAACCAGAAAGTGGTGGAAGAGACCCCGGCACCGAACCTGCCGACGGCCACCCGTCAGGCGCTGCATCAGGCGGCGGTGGCACTGGGGGCGTCGGTTAATTATCGCAGCGCCGGCACCGTGGAGTTTATCTACGACGGCGCGCGCGACGAGTTTTATTTCCTCGAAGTGAACACCCGTCTGCAGGTGGAGCATCCGGTGACTGAAAGTGTGACCGGGCTGGACCTGATCGAATGCATGCTGCAGGTGGCGGCGGGGGATGCGCTGGACTGGGCGGCGCTGCAACGCCCACCGCAGGGGGCATCGATTGAGGTGCGTATCTATGCCGAAGATCCGCTGAAAAACTTCCAGCCCAGCCCGGGCGTACTGACCGAGGTGCATTTCCCTGATGGGGTACGGGTGGACGGTTGGGTCGCCACCGGCAGTGAAGTGTCGGCATTTTACGACCCTATGATCGCCAAGTTGATTGTTCACGGCGAGGATCGCCAACAGGCGCTGGAGAAAATGCGCCTGGCGCTGGATGCCACCCGGCTGCACGGCATCGCGACGAATCTGGATTACCTGCGGCAGGTGATTGCCACCGCGGAGTTCCAGACCGGTAGCGTGTGGACCCGCATGCTGGACAGTTTCCGCTTCCAGCCCAGCAGTATCGAAGTGCTGCAACCGGGCACTTACAGCAGCGTGCAGGATTATCCCGGCCGCGTCGGCTATTGGGATATTGGCGTGCCGCCGTCCGGGCCGATGGACGACTTTGCTTTCCGGCTGGCCAACCGCATTGTCGGCAATCATCCCAGCGCCGCCGGGCTGGAGTTTACCCTGCAGGGGCCAACCCTGCGTTTTCATTGCGACGCCACTGTTGCGCTGACCGGTGCGGACTGCCCGGCAGATTTGGATGGCGAAGCGCTAAATTACTGGCAGCCGGTGGCGGTTCGGGCCGGGCAGGTACTGACGATGGGCCGCGCCCGGCACGGATGCCGCACCTATCTGGCGGTGCGCAATGGTTTTGACGTGCCGGTCTATCTGGGCAGCCGTTCGACCTTTGCTCTGGGACAGTTTGGCGGTCACGCCGGACGGACCCTGCGGGTGGCGGATATGTTGGCGGTGTCGCAACCGGCATTGGCCGCGACCACCACGACGGCACCGATTGCCGCGCCGCAGGCGATGGATGAAAGCCTGATCCCAGAGTACGGCAATCTGTGGAACATCGGCGTGCTGTATGGGCCGCACGGCGCACCGGACTTCTTTACCCCAGAGTCGATCGACCGTTTCTTTGCCACCGAGTGGCAGGTGCATTACAACTCCAACCGGCTGGGGGTGCGCCTGTCCGGGCCAAAACCTGAGTGGGCGCGGCAGGACGGAGGCGAGGCAGGGCTGCATCCGTCCAACGTACACGACTGCGAATACGCCATCGGTGCCATTAACTTCACCGGTGATTTTCCGGTGATCCTCACCCGTGACGGCCCGAGCCTCGGTGGTTTCGTCTGCCCGGTGACCATTGCCAGGGCCGAGCTGTGGAAGGTCGGCCAGGTGAAACCAGGCGATCGCATTCGCTTCCATCCGATTGGTTTCAAACAGGCGCAATCGCTGGAACAGGCGCAGCTTGGCAGTATCGAAGCGCTGGCGGCGGTGAAGGCCATCACCTTGCCGGCACCGGATCTGACGCCGGGTGCCACGGTTTCTGCCGCTATCCTGGCGGCACTGCCGGCGACCGACAGCCGCCCGGCAGTGGTCTATCGCCAGGCCGGTGACGGCTACATTTTGCTGGAATATGGCGACAACGTGCTCAGTCTGGCGCTGCGACTACGCATTCATCTGCTGATGCAGTCGCTCAAGCAGGACGCGATCCCCGGCGTCGAGGAGCTGGCACCCGGCGTGCGATCGCTGCAGATCCGCTATGACAGCCGCGTTCTGGGCCAGGCCGATTTATTGGCGCGCTTGCTGGCACGCGAACAGGCATTGGGCGATGTCAGCCAACTGAAGGTGCCGACGCGCACGGTTTACCTGCCAATGGCGTTTGAAGATTCTGCCACTCTGGGGGCGGTGGAACGCTATCAACAGACGGTGCGTTCGTCCGCGCCCTGGCTACCAAACAACGTCGATTTTATTCAACGTATCAACGGGCTCAGCACGCGTGAGCAGGTGCGCGACATCATTTTTGATGCCAGTTACCTGATCCTCGGGCTGGGCGATGTTTACCTCGGCGCACCCTGCGCGGTACCGATTGACCCGCGTCACCGGCTACTCAGTTCCAAATATAACCCGGCGCGTACCCATACCGCCGAAGGCACGGTCGGCATCGGCGGCATGTACATGTGCATCTATGGCATGGACTCACCGGGGGGCTACCAGTTGGTCGGCCGCACGCTGCCGATCTGGAACAAATTCCTCAAAAATCCGCAGTTCAGCGTCGGTGAGCCCTGGCTGCTGCACTTCTTTGATCAGGTGCGTTTCTATCCGGTCAGCGAACAGGAGCTGGATGAGCAGCGCGAGGCGTTCCGCGAAGGGCGCGCGCAGGTCCGTATTGAGAACAGCGAGTTTGATTTTGCCGAATACAGCCGTTTCCTGGCGGACAACGCCGAAGACATCAGCGCCTTCCAGCAGCGCCAGCAGCAGGCGTTCAGCCATGAAGTGACGCGCTGGCAGGAAGAGGAGGGCGAAGCCGAGGCCCAGTTGCTGCCGCCACAGGATGATGAAGAAGAGGTTGATGGTTATCTGGTCAGCGCCGACCTGAACGGCAGCGTGTGGAAGATCCTGGTGACTCCGGGGCAGCAGGTCGAAGCCGGCCAGCCACTGATCGTGGTGGAGGCAATGAAAATGGAGCTGGCGGTCACCGCGCCGCGCGCCGGGATCATCAAACGCATCAGTTGTCAGCAGGGGCGGCCGGTCGGGCCGGGCGACGCCCTGCTGTGGCTGGAGCACGCCAGTTAACCCTGTTTAATCGTCGGGGCGCGGCAGGCTGCACCCGCAGAGAGGAATGCGATGCAAATCACCAATAACCGCAACAAGGCGCGGCCGGAGGGGCTGGCGGAGCGCATCTACCTGCAGCTCAAGGACGATATTTTTGATTTTCAGCTGCTGCCGGGCGACCGCTTTAGCGAAAACGAAGTGGCGCTGCGCATGGACGTCAGCCGCACGCCGGTACGTCAGGCTTTGTTTTGGCTGGAGCGCGAGGGGTATGTCGAAGTGCATTTCCGTAGCGGTTGGCAGGTGCGACCGTTCGATTTTGCCTACTTCGAGGAGCTGTATGACCTGCGCATCGTGCTGGAGTGTGAGGCGGTTAAACGGCTGTGCGCACGGCCAATGGATGAAATGCCGTTGCAACTGGAGGCGCTCGGCAGTTTCTGGATCGACGAGCCACGGTTGGAAGACGGCAAAACTGTTTCGCTGCACGACGAACAGTTCCATATGGCGCTGGTGGCGGCGGCGGGCAACGGCGAAATGGCACGCATTCATCGCGACCTGACCGAGAAAATTCGCATCATTCGTCGGCTGGACTTCACCCAGGGCAGCCGGGTGGAGGCGACCTATAACGAACACGCCGCCATTTTGCGGGCGATCCTGCAACAGCAAACCGGGGAGGCGCAAACGCTGCTCAGTAACCATATTGCCGTCAGTAAGGCTGAGGTCAGAAAAATAACCCTGCATATGTTGCATCAAGCCCGCCTCCAGCAACCAGACAGTCCTACGTGAGTTTTTCTGAACCTGTTTTCCAACACACATCAGGAGTTTGAACTATGCAACGTCGTCACTTTATAAAAGCTTTCGCGCTGTCTGCCAGCATGATCGGTATGGGGATGGCCTGGAGCGTGCAGGCCGCCGATACCATCAAGGTCGGCATCCTGAGTTCGCTGTCCGGCACCATGGCCATCTCTGAAACGCCGCTCAAGGATGTGGCACTGATGACCATTGATGACATCAATGCCAAGGGCGGCGTATTGGGTAAAAAACTCGAACCGGTGGTGGTGGATCCGGCCTCTAACTGGCCGCTGTTCGCCGAAAAGGCGCGTCAGTTGCTGAGCCAGGACAAGGTGGCGGCGGTGTTTGGCTGCTGGACTTCGGTATCGCGTAAATCCGTGTTGCCGGTGTTTGAAGAGTTGAACGGTTTGCTGTTCTACCCGGTGCAATATGAAGGGGAAGAGATGTCGCCCAATGTGTTCTATACCGGTGCGGCCCCTAATCAGCAGGCGATCCCGGCGGTGGAATACCTGCTGAGCGAAGACGGCGGATCGGCGAAACGCTTCTTCCTGCTGGGCACTGACTACGTTTATCCGCGTACCACCAACAAGATCCTGCGCGCCTTCTTACACTCGAAAGGCATTCAGGATAAAGACATCGAAGAGGTCTATACGCCGTTTGGTTACAGCGACTACCAGACCATTGTCGCCAACATCAAGAAATTCTCTGCCGGTGGCAAAACGGCGGTGATCTCCACCATCAACGGTGATTCCAACGTCCCATTCTACAAAGAGCTGGCCAATCAGGGCATCAAGGCCACCGACGTGCCGGTGATCGCCTTCTCGGTAGGGGAAGAAGAGCTGCGCGGCATCGACACCAAACCGCTGGTGGGTAACCTGGCGGCCTGGAACTACTTCGAATCGGTGGATAACCCGACCAACAAGCAGTTCGTCAGCGAATGGCGCGCTTATGCCAAGGCGCACAACCTGCCGAACTATACTACCGCCGTGACCAATGACCCGATGGAAGCCACCTATGTCGGCATCCACATGTGGGCGCAGGCGGTAGAGAAGGCCGGAACCACGGACGTGGATAAGGTTCGTGCGGCGATGGCCGGGCAGACCTTCGCCGCGCCGTCGGGCTTTACCCTGACTATGGATGCTACCAACCATCACCTGCACAAACCGGTGATGATTGGCGAGATTGAAGGCAACGGCCAGTTCAACGTGGTGTGGCAAACCGATGCTCCGGTACGCGCCCAGCCGTGGAGCCCGTACATTGCCGGCAACGACAAAAAGTCGGAAAGCCCGGTAAAAGGCGGCAAGTAACACCTAATGCCGGTCAGTTAAGCAAAGTTCTAAAAATGTATGACGTTGTTTAAGTGGGCGTCCCCCTCTCCCGAGGGAGAGGGCCGGGGTGAGGGGCTAGTGTCGGAGTGCATCCCCTCACCCTAACCCTCTCCCAAAGGAGAGGGAACATGATCACCTTAACTGACAAGCATTAGGCAAGAATGCCCGGCCCCGTTACGGCGGGGGCTGACTGAGCCATGCCCTATTGCGACGAGACATCTGATGAAACTTTTATCTTTAAGCCATCTCAGGCATCTGTGGTTATTGCTGTGCTGCCTGCCCATGTTCGCGCAGGCGGGGCCGGCCGATGATTTTGCTGCGGCCAACCGTACGCAGCAGGCCAAATTATTGCAGGCGTGGGCGAGCGCGCCGGACGCTGCGCGTTTGCCGTTACTGCAGGCGTTAAAGCAGGAAAACCTGATGATCGACGAGGCCAAACATGCCTTTATCCAGCAGGGCGATCGCTATCAGCCACTGGAGGGTAGCGCTGCCCCGGTCGGTACGCCGAAGAGGCTGTGGCTGAATAACCGGCTGCGGATCCTGATCGCCAACGCGTTGTCGGCACAGCAGCTGGTCAGTGAAGATCCGGCGCTGCGTTTACAGGCGGCGCAGGCCCTGCAGCAGGAGGCGAAAAACAGCCAGTTACCGCTGTTGACCCAGCGCCTGGCGCAGGAAAAAGACGACCGGGTGCATGAGGCGCTCCGCATCGCGCTGGCCAATCTGCAACTGACTGACGCCGATGCCAAAGTGCGTCTCAATGCGGTGCGGCTGCTCGGCAATTCGGGTGCGCCGGAAACCCAAACCCGGCTGCAGGCGATGACCGACGCCGCTCATGAACCGGACGCCGCCGTGCGAGCCGAGGCGTTGAAAAGCCTGACCAGCGTGAAACACCGGCTGATGATCGGCGATCTGATTGGCCAGGCGTTTACCGGCCTGTCGCTTGGCTCGATCCTGCTGTTGGCGGCGCTTGGACTGGCGATCACCTACGGCCTGCTGGGGGTGATCAACATGGCGCACGGCGAAATGCTGATGCTCGGTGCCTACTCGGCTTATCTGGTGCAGGGGCTGTTTCAGCAGTTTGCGCCGCAGTGGCTGGCACTGTATCCGCTGGTGGCGTTGCCGGTGGCATTCACTATCACCGCCTGTATTGGCATGGCGCTGGAGCGCACGGTGATCCGCCATCTGTATGGGCGGCCGCTGGAAACCCTGCTGGCGACCTGGGGCATCAGCCTGGTGCTGATCCAATGTGTTCGGGTGCTATTCGGCGCGCAAAACGTGGAGGTTGCCAACCCGGCCTGGCTGTCGGGCGGCATTCAGTTACTGCCCAATCTGGTGCTGCCGTGGAACCGGATCGCGGTGATCCTGTTTGTGGTGCTGGTACTGGTGCTCACCTGGTTGCTGCTGAATAAAACCCGCCTGGGTATGAACGTGCGCGCCGTGACGCAAAATCGCGCCATGGCCGCCTGCTGCGGCGTACCCACCGGCCGCGTCGATATGCTGGCGTTCGGCCTGGGTTCCGGCATTGCCGGGCTGGGCGGAGTGGCGTTGTCGCAGCTGGGCAACGTCGGGCCGGAGCTGGGCCAGGGTTATATCATCGACTCGTTCCTGGTAGTGGTGCTCGGCGGCGTTGGCCAACTGGCCGGGACCGTGGTGGCGGCGTTTGGCCTGGGTATTCTTAACAAAATCCTTGAACCGCAGATTGGGGCCGTGCTGGGTAAAATCCTGATCCTGGCGCTGATCGTGTTGTTTATTCAAAAACGTCCTCAGGGACTGTTCGCCTTCAAGGGCAGGGTGATTGACTGATGAGCCAACCATTGACTGTAACCGGCCTGCAGAAGGCACCCCGACTGGCGCTGGGCATCGGCGGGCTGGCGTTGCTGGTACTGTTGATCATGCCGTTTCTGGCATTGTTGCCGGCAGACCATCCGCTGGCGATCTCCACTTACACCCTGACGCTGGTGGGTAAAATTTTGTGTTATGCAGTAGTGGCGGTGGCGCTTGATCTGGTGTGGGGTTACGCCGGGCTGCTGTCGTTGGGGCACGGGCTGTTTTTCGCCCTCGGCGGCTATGCCATGGGCATGTACCTGATGCGCCAGGCGGCGGGCGATGGCCTGCCGGCGTTTATGTCGTTTCTTTCGTGGAATGAATTGCCGTGGTTCTGGAGCGGCACCCAGTATTTCGCCTGGGCGCTGTGTTTGATCGTGTTGGTGCCCGGCGTGCTGGCCTTCGTCTTCGGTTACTTCGCCTTCCGCTCAAAGATCAAAGGGGTGTATTTCTCCATCATGACTCAGGCGTTGACCTACGCCGGTATGCTGCTGTTCTTTCGTAACGAAACCGGCTTTGGTGGCAACAATGGCTTTACCGGTTTCACCACCCTGCTGGGCTTTCCGATCACCGCCATCGGCACGCGGGTGGCGCTGTTCGTGACGACGGTGCTGCTGTTGGCCGCCAGTCTGGCAATCGGCTTTGCTCTGGCACGCAGCAAATTCGGTCGGGTGCTGACGGCGGTGCGCGATGCGGAAAACCGCCTGACGTTCTGCGGCTACGATCCGAAAGGCTTCAAACTGTTTGTCTGGACGCTATCGGCGGTGCTATGCGGGCTGGCCGGGGCGCTGTATGTGCCGCAGGTGGGCATTATCAACCCGGGCGAGATGTCGCCGACCAACTCGATCGAGGCCGCTATCTGGGTGGCGCTGGGCGGCCGCGGCACGCTGGTGGGCCCGCTGCTCGGCGCCGGTATCGTCAACGGCGCCAAGAGCTGGTTCACCGTGGCGATCCCGGAATACTGGCAATTCTTCCTTGGCCTGATGTTTATCCTCGTCACGCTGTTCCTGCCGAAAGGAGTTATCGGCCTGTTGCGCAAGGGGAAATCGCAATGAATTCGCTGCAAATGACCGACGATCTGTTTACCCAGCCGCTGCCTGCCGACAAGCATCGCCAACAAACCGACCCGGTGCTGGTGCTCGATAACATCAACGTCAGCTTCGACGGCTTTCGCGCGCTGAGCGATCTTTCACTGCAGATCGGCGTGGGTGAGCTGCGCTGCGTGATCGGGCCCAATGGCGCGGGCAAAACCACCCTGATGGATGTGATCACCGGCAAAACCCGGCCGGACAGCGGCAGCGTGTTTTACGATCAAACCGTCGATCTGACCGCGCTGGATCCGATGCAGATAGCCCAGGCCGGCATTGGCCGCAAGTTCCAGAAACCGACGGTGTTCGAAGCGCTGACGGTGTTCGAGAACCTGGAGATCGCGCAGAAAACCCAGAAGTCGGTGTGGGCCTGCCTGCGCGCCAGGCTGAGCAGCGAACAGCGCGATCGTATCGATGAAATGTTGCAAACCCTGCGGCTGAGCCATGAACGGCACCGGCCTGCCGGGCTGCTGTCCCACGGGCAGAAGCAGTTTCTCGAGATCGGCATGCTGCTGGTGCAGGAGCCGCATTTGCTGCTGCTCGACGAGCCGGCGGCCGGCATGACCGATGCGGAAACCGAGTACACCGCCGAGCTGTTTCGTTCGCTGGCGGGCAAGCATTCGCTGATGGTGGTGGAGCACGACATGGGGTTTGTCGAAACCATTGCCGACCACGTCACGGTGCTGCATCAGGGCCAGGTGTTGGCGGAAGGCTCATTGGCGCAGGTACAGGCCGACGAGCAGGTGATCGAAGTGTATTTAGGGCGCTAGGAGCAGCTATGTTGCAAGTGAATGAACTGAATCAATATTACGGTGGCAGCCACATTTTGCGCGGCCTGTCGTTTGAAGCTCATATCGGCGAAGTGACCTGCCTGTTGGGGCGCAACGGCGTGGGGAAAACCACGTTGCTGAAATGTCTGATGGGGCTGATCCCGGCCAAAAGTGGCGGCATCAGTTGGCAGGGGGAAAGCCTTAACGGCAGAAAACCACACCAACGGGTGCAGGCCGGGGTGGCCTATGTGCCGCAGGGGCGTGAGATCTTTGGTCGCCTGACGGTGGAAGAAAATCTGCTGATGGGGCTGGCACGTTTTTCCGGCAGCCAGGCGCGCAAGGTACCGGCTCATATCTATGAACTGTTCCCGGTGCTGTTGCAGATGAAAGATCGGCGCGGCGGCGATCTCTCCGGCGGCCAACAACAGCAATTGGCGATTGGGCGTGCGCTGGCCTGCCGACCGCAGCTGTTGATCCTTGATGAGCCGACGGAGGGGATCCAACCTTCGGTGATCAAAGAGATCGGTGCAGTGATCAAACAGTTGGCGGCCCAGGGGGATATGGCGATCCTGCTGGTGGAACAGTTTTATGATTTTGCCGCCGAGCTGGCGGACCGCTATCTGGTGATGTCGCGCGGCAGTATCGTCCAGCGCGGTGCAGGCAGCGCGATGGAGCAAGACGGCGTGCGCGGGCTGGTGGCGATATAAGGTTCAAGGCTGGGCAGTGAAAGGGCAATGATTCTCAGAACACTTTGTTGGGTGGAACGGTAGTGGCCGTTTAGCTACCCTGAGTTAAACTGCTGCAATACAAGGAATCCAGGGTTATACATCACCATAAATTAGGGATAATTATGAACGAAATTACTATGTCACGTCTGGGTTGTATCGTCCTGTCACTGTTCCCGGCTCTTTGGGGGATCTTTAGTCTGCTGAACAATACCGCCGATTTTTCCGGGACTGCCCAACATGCCGTGGCCCCGCTGCTGGCCATGCAGGATACCTATCAGGTTCCTGGATTAATGTGGCGTGCTATCAACGTTGAATGGGCCGGGCAGGTTGGGCTGGCGATGATCACTTTGCTGGAGTCTGTGGCCGGCATCGCCGCGGGCTTTGGCGTGGTGCTGATGTTGAAACATCTGGGCCATTCTTACGCGGCTTTTGCCAGGGGGAAAGCCTGGGCCATGCTGGGCGCGCTCTGTGCGATCGCGGTATGGGGCCTCGGTTTTATGGTAGTCGCAGGCGACTGGTTTATGGCCTGGCAGGCAAAGGAACACCCGCTGGCGGTGCAACTGGGTGCGATGCTGTATATGGTGCCCAATACGCTGGCGCTGATATTTTTGATGCTGCAACGCGACGTCCGCTAACCGATAAAGCCGCAGGATTTTTTAAGAAAACTGCGGCGTCATGTGAAAAATGTGGTGGTGATCTACGCCGAAAATCGCAGCTTCAATAAGCTGTTTGCCAATTTCCCTGGGGTATAAAAAGCGATGGCGGTGCGCTGGAGTTTTCGGGCTAGCGGTTACAGTGGTTTTGACATATACCAGATGCCGATGGAACCCTGGGCGCTGGTGTAGCAGGTTTCACCGCAAATACTCAGCCCCTGGCGTTGGTAAAAACGCTGGGCGCTGGTATTGCGCTGCAACACTTCCAGCCACAGCGTTTGTTGCTTACGTTCGATCGCCCGTTGCTGTACGTGCTCAAAAAAGTGCTGGCCATAACCCTGGCCGGCATATTCCGGCAGGAAATAGATTTTCTGCAGTTCGGCACCGCTTGTTTGAGTCGGCGCCAGCAGGCTGTTGAAATTCAGCCGTGCGTAGCCCACCAAATTGTCATTTTCATAAGCCAGTAACCAGCACACGTCCGCGTCCTGCAGCGTCTGTTCCAATGCCTCAACCGCAAAATCTTGCGCCAGAAAAGCGTCCAACTCTGTTTTATGGTGCCAAAGTTCGCCAAAATGGGCCTGATAGGTGCGAATGCCCACATCACGAACCTGCGCTAAATCACCGCTCAAAGCCTGGCGGATACTGAACATAGGGACCTCTTGGTAATAAATGAGAAACGGCGGCCAACCTGAAAGGAAACCACCACTGGTGAAGATTTAGACAACCCAATGCATACGAGATATACTCAATATACGCAATATCTGCATGCCGGAGGAAGTATGACACTCAAACAGCAAACCCATCGTCGTCAGGGACATCGTACTGTTATGCAAATGCTTACTGCCGATCAGCTGCAACAGCTTAAGCCAAGTAAGCCTTCGGCGCGATTTTTGGTGATTGAAATTGATCCCGATGCTCATACCACCGATTCGGATCGTAACAATGACGCCGGCAATAGCGCCCTGAGAAAAAAGCTTACCGACATGATCAATGATCCTGCAGTAGATCCCAAAGCGGCGATGCAAATGCTGGAGATTGCCTGGGATAGGGTCGCCAAGTCTGCAACAGGGAAGATACCGGCGGCCCGAGTGGATGTCGATAACGCTATGCCTGCCGCCAGTATCTTTGCCGGTTTTCCCGAGTTTCAGGCCCGCAATGAAGAAAGGAAACAGGACCTTCGCCAGTACCTTCTGGCAGATGCCAACTGGCTGACATCTACCGAACTCTCTGACCGGGCAGGTTTTAAAAATCGCAACCGTAGCGCAGGCCCAAACGGTTGGAAGCAGCGCGGGAAGATTTTTGCGATCAACGTTGAGGGGCACGACCGCTATCCGGCTTATGCATTGGATGAGGCTTACCAGCCGCTAAAAATCCTCAAAGACATATTGACCGTTTTTGGTGACAGCACCAGCGCCTGGTCGATTGCTAGCTGGATGGGCACGGCCAATAGCTGGTTGGAGGGTAAAAAACCCAAAGATCTGATGAAGCAAGATCCTGCTGCGGTGTTACATGCCGCTCTTATAGAAAAGGCGGGAGCGCAGCATGGATAAAATGGGTATTACCCTGCTGGAAGATGATTAATGTATCGATTCTGCCCATTACGTATTTTTGACCGCAGCAAACCCTCAATCTGCAAGATGTTTCGGCGATTCCCGCCGGAATCCCAGTCCGATAATCCGACCAAATAAGCGTGGCAGCCAGCGGCTGTTACCGACGCGAGTCATCAGACTGGATCCGCTGCCACCTCGGCGTTTTTTCGGCCTGCGCTGGCTCATTTTTATTTGCAGAAACTGGGTGGCTTTGGTGGGGAAATTACGGCGTTTTTGCACGCGCAACAGGTGCTTGAGCTGCAAACTGTGGCTGCGTAACGGAGGGATAATCACGTTGGCGGTAGCAACCGCATCCTGAATCGCCAGATTCACCCCGACGCCGCCAATCGGCGACATGGCGTGTGCGGCGTCGCCAATGCACAGCACGCCCGGTTTGGCCCATTGATCCAGTCGATCGATACGAATGCTTAATAACTTCACCTGATCCCAACTGAGGATCTCCTGCAGGCGGTGGTCCTGGAAGGGGGCGACCTCGGCGAGATGCAGCAAAAACTTTTCCAGCCCATCCTGTTGGATCGCCTCGAAGCTGCCCTTGTCGACTGAATAACCACATTGCCAGTATTCACCCCGGTCGATCATGATGAAGTTTTGTTTTGGCCCGGTGTGCCCCATCGACCAGGCTGGATCGCCGGGTTTTTTAGCGATCTTCATCCACAGCACATCGCGCGGCGAACCAAAACTGTGACTGCTGAGTGCCGCCTGTTCGCGTACCACCGAGTTACGTCCGTCAGTGCCGATTACCAGTTGGCAGCGGACGCGGATTGGACCCTCCGGCGTATCTGCCAGCACCCCGCAGACCTGGCCGCGATCGTACAATAACTGGTGTACCTTCGCCGATTTGATCAGGCTGAACGCAGGAAAGGCGGCGGCTTTTTCCGCCAGAAAGTTAAGGAACTCCCACTGCGGCATAAAGGCGATAAATTTGCAGCGCGTCGGCAGGTGGGTGAAGTCGGCAAGCGTAATGTCACGCCCGGCGATTTCGGCATGCAGCATTTCTGCGCGCTGGTGCGGCAGTGCCAGCAACTCCTCCAGCAGGCCAAGCTGATACATGATTTCCAGGGTAGAAGGGTGAATGGTATCGCCGCGAAAGTCGCGCAGGAAATCGGCGTGCTTTTCCAGCACTATGACCTCTATCCCCGTCCGGGCCAGCAGATAGCCGAGCATCAGCCCGGCGGGGCCACCGCCAACGATGCAGCAGGCGGTAGTGTAAGGTGTGATCGGTGGCTGTGACATAGCGGTTGGCCTCAAGGATCCGCATCCTGCCGATCCTGATTGAAAACTCAATATTGATAATGATTATCAATATCAAGTAAGGCTGTCAACCCGCGGCGCTGTGTGGTCAAAGGGGGTGGAAAGGTGGCCAATACGGTAACACTGGGCGTTTGGTGCGATCTCTGTCGGTAGTGCTTGCCATAAATCCAGCCGTACTAACTGCCAGAAGGTAGGGTCAAACGCAACGATGCTGGCCAGAGCACCGGGAGCCACCCACTGTCGTTGTTGCAGTACGTTCAGATCGCTATAGGGCGCAATCGGCCATGTTTGGCGAGTGGCGCAGGTAGCTTGAGAGAGTCGCAGGCGGTCAAAATGCGTCACCCAGGGCAGCCATTGCCTGACCTGTGGCCAGCCAAAGGCCCGGCTGAGGCCTTTAAAACCTTCACCGATCAGAAAGTCACTCATGCCGGTGCTGCTGTTCCACAGATAAAATGGTGCGTACAGATTTTCCTCGCTGTACTCCCCTTTCTGTGCGTAGAGATAGGCTTTAATCAGCAACTGTGGGGCATTGTCCAGCAGATGGCCGAAACGGCTGATGCGATCCTGAATAATAGCCATATCGTAATCGGCGGGCAGGGTGAAACTGTATTGCATGGCAAGCATGGTGATTCTCCTGAAAGCGATTGACCGGCTGAGCATGACACGCCATCTTTGTGAGTAATATCGGCATTATTTTGACTGATGGTTCTTAAAAACGGGATGGTTAGTATGGGGCGAGTCACCTTCGATCTCGACGATCTGCGCAGTTACGTGACAGGCATTGAGCTGGGCAGTTTCGCTAAAGCGGCAGAGCGGCTGGGGCGATCCACCTCGGCGGTCAGCGCGCATCTGAAAAAGCTGGAACAGCAGGTTGGCATCCCCATCCTGCGTAAGTCCGGACGCGGCATGGTAATGACCGAAGCCGGCGAAACGCTGTTGGGCTACGCGCGTCGCTTGCTGGAGCTTAATGATGAGGCCGCGACCGCAGTGCGTGGCTTGGATCTACAGGGCATTGTGCGGTTAGGGCTACAGGAGGACTTCGGTGAAACCTTTTTGCCACAGGTCTTGGGCAGTTTTGCCCGAGCGCATCCGCGCGTGCGTATCGAAGCGCGTATTGCCCGTAATGCTGAACTGATCGAGTGGGTGTTGAAAGGACAACTGGATTTGTCGCTGGCGTGGGACGGTGGTATCAGCACGCCGTTTTATCAGGCGCTGGGGCAACGGCAGATGCACTGGATCGCCTCCCCGCATTTTGAACTGGCCTCCTGGCGCCAGGGGGATGAACCTCTGCCGCTGGTGATGTTTGATGCCCCTTGTCTGATGCGCAGCGCCGCGACTCAGGCGCTGGATCGTGCCGGTATTGCCTGGCGTGTCGTCTTCACCAGTCGCAGCCTGAATGGCGTATGGGCGGCGGTCAGCGCCGGATTGGGGGTAACGGTGCGTACCGACGCCGGGTTGCCGGCGGGGCTGTCCCTTTTGCCACCCGACGCTTTGCCGGCGCTAAACCCGTTAGCTGTGGTGCTGCACCGTGCCGAAGAAAACCCCTCGGCGGCGATCCAGCGTCTGGCGCAGATCGTCGCCGATCGGATCAACAGCTAGTCCTGCTCGATCGGCTGCTTACCGCTTAACGCACCCCATTCGGTCCAGGCACCGTCATACAGTTTCACCTGCGGTGCACCGAGTGACAGCAGGCCGAAAGCCAGCACCGCTGCCGTGACGCCGGAGCCGCAGCTGGTGATGATGGGTCCGTCGAGACTCACGCCCTTGTCGCTGAAGGTTTGTTTCAGTGCTTCCAGCGATTTGAAACGGCCGTTTTCCAGCAGTTCGCCGTAAGGAATATTGATACTGCCGGGAATATGGCCGCGGTGCAGACCGGGGCGCGGTTCTGGTGCTTCGGCGTAAAAACGCGGTGCGGCGCGCGCATCAAGGATTTGCACTTTGCTGTTCAGCGCCTGTTCCACCTGCTGCAGATTGACTACCGCGTCCGCATTAAAGCGGGCGTTGAAGGTTTGCGGCGTGCGCTGAGCCGCGCCGGTAGCCAGCGGTTGGCCCAGTGCTGTCCAGCCATTCAGGCCTTCGTCCAACACATACACCTGCTGCACGCCAAAGTTGCGGAAGGTCCACCAACCGCGCGGGGCCGAGAACTGGTTGCCTTCGTCATAAAACACGATGGTCTGTTGTTCGCTGATGCCCAACTGACCCACCGCCGCACTGAATTCCTCTGCCGTCGGCAGCATATGCGGCAATGCGGTGTTTTTATCCGCGACGTCATCGATGTCAAAATACACCGCGCCGGGGATATGGCCGCGTTCAAATTCGGCGAGCATGTCTTTTTTCGGCACCAGGCCGACCGGGGACATCCTGACATCAACCACTACCAGGTTTTCATCGTTGATATGCTGCGCAAGCCATTGCGGAGTAACCAGAAACGGAGAGTTCATCGTTATTATTCGCCTGTGGTGAAAACGGTTTTTCACTATACCTTAAATCATTGGCGTTGCCTCGGCGTTCAGGGGGGCGACAATGGCGGCCAAAGCCCGATGTGCAGCTTCATCGATTGTGCCTTCCGCCTTGGTTGCCACATTCTCCGCCAACAGCGCCTGCAGGCCAACCAACCAGTCATAGATATAAAACGCGGTGTTTCTCGCCGGCGTCGGTGCCAGTTTGGTTAACCGTTGTTGGCTACTCCAGTCCACGGCGGGCTGCGGTGGAGGAGTAAATATGGGTTGGCCGTGATTGATTCGGCTGGCGGGGCGTAACCTCGCCTCGCGCTGCTGGAAGCCCAACCAGGTGACGAAATCTCCCAATATCGCTAACGCCTGGCTGACCTGCCTGTCTTCAGCCTGTTCAGGCAGTGCTCCGGCAGTCAATGCGCGCTCCAGTGATTCGGCAATTTCCAGGCGGCAGGCGGCGGTGATTAATGCGTCGACCAGCATCTCCAGATGCTGCTTGCCGACACCCAGCAATGCCAGCAGTTGGTTATTGTCCGGCAGGCTGCGCAGATGGTTTATCCAATCGGCAAATACGCGCTGGGCAAACGAATCATTGTTTTGCCCGATGGGGGCCACGCAGGCCATATCTCCCTCGTCAAACAGATCGATCTCAACATCAAACGCCGGGGCAGCGACCACCGGCGCGGACAAGTTACTGTGTTGGCTATACAGCTGGCGCAGGGTATCGCACTGCGGCAGCAGCCACTCGAGCAGTTCACCGTGTATTCCTGCCTGTGCCTGCAATTTGCGCAGTAACTGCTGGGTGCGCTGCTGCGTTAACGGCGTGTCCGCGGCGTGCAGCCAGTTGCCGAGCAGGCTCTCAGTCAGTTCGCGTTGCAGTTCCTGCTGTTGTTCAAGGATGCGATCCTGCTTCAATGTCGGGGACGCCTGCGTCGCCAACCAAGCCACCATGCGCTGGCAGTCGCTTTCATCGATCGCCAGCAGGGTGGCCCAACTTTCGCCCGGTTCGCCGACATAGCGTTGAACGGCGTCGTCGGGGCGCGGTTTCCCTTCCTGACGTGAGTCGAACGCGGTGATTGCCCAGATTAAACCCGGTTTGCGGCGGCTGCGTAGTTCCACGGTTTCCCCCTGGGTTTGTCTGACCCAGTAGGCCAGCGCGTTACCCGTACGGCCGGCATCTTGTGGCGTAAGGGCCGCATCGCTTACCAGCAACAGACTGGCATGCAGGCCATCGGCAGCAAGAGTCAGCAGATTGGCGCGTTTTGCCTGCTGCATGCGTTGTATCAGCCCAGCACCCGGGCATGGGTTGGCGGCTGGCAGGTCTAGCAGCTCGATGTTGTTCGGTAACCCGACGTTTCCCCTCGCTGGCAAGGTTGTCGTGACCGAGGCCGCCAACCACGCCAGATCGGCCAGCGCGATCGCTACCTCGACGCCATTTTCTGTCAGCACGGTCAGTTTTTCCCCGGCCGATGCATGGATTGCCTGGGCATGCACAATCCCCTCATCCTGGCTCAATACCTGGTGGGGAGCATACAGGCGCTCGCAGTGGCCCAGGGCGTGCAGGGTATGCGCCAACTGGCGATAAAAACTTGTCAGTGCCGGGTCATCGCCCCAAAGCGGCGCGAACAGCCTGGCACGGTCGTCAACGCTCAAATAGGGTGCCAGTGAGATGGCATGTGGCCAGAAGTGTCTCGCCAGCGGCGTTTGCCATTTACCGCCCTGATGACCAAGGTGGTCCCACAGCGCCACCATCGCGTTGCTGTCCAGCCCGCCAATAGCCATCGGCTGGCGGAGACGCTCCAGTGCGTGCGAATGTGCGGCCATGGCACCGGCATTCCAATCCGGACGAAAACCGCCCATCAATGCGCTGCCGATCATCATGGCAACCAACTGCGCCTCATCCAGCAGGGAAACGGCAACAGGGTAAGACGGAGGATTTTGGGTGTCACAACGGCTGTAGCGTACCGCCAGCGTGGCATCTTCGCTCAATAGCCTGGCACCGGGTGCCAGTGCGGCCAACAAGTGGGCCTTGGCCGCGGCGTTATGACCATAGAGGCCGATGGCCAGAGGCTGATGCATGGCGCTGTCCAACTGCCTGGCCCGGTTATAGCTGCGGCGCAGACGGACGGTCAGGTTATCGGCTTCCCGGTTTAGCCGAGTGGACTGCTGCCGGGTGGCCGCCACCCAGTCAATCGCCTGCGCAATGCTGTTTCCAGGGCTGTTTATCGGCTCGGGCCGGTCGGAGGTGATAGGTTTCATTGCTGATAAATGCTCCCGCTGTCAATCCAATAATGGGTTGCGCCAGAGGCGCTGGCAGCCAAGGTATTGAGTTTTAGTTGCAGGCTATCTGCGGGCACCGGCGTGCCGTCGGCCAGGCGGGCTTCGGCAATGCTGACGCCTTCGGCTCCTTGCTCATCATTGCCGGTGATGACCAAACGCAGGCTGATGACCGCATCGCCAGCCAGTTTGCGCGCCAGAGCGGCATCGGTAATAGTCAGGGTGTAGAGCGGCGATGCCGGCCAGCGCGGGTTATCCAACTGACGGAATCCCAGACGCAGCGGGCCACGTAGCTGGAAATAGCTGTCGGGATCCAGCGCAAAGTCTGCGCAGTCCAGATCTATATCGCGATAGTAGACATTATCGTCTGCCAGCATGTTATTGCTGTCCAGCATGCCCAGATGACGAATCGTGGAATAGGGTTGGAAGTCGCCGACGTTAAAATAAAAACTCTCCAGCCGCAGGTCGATAGCCAACAGGCACAGCATGGCGCCCACGGCGGCGGTTGATTTGGGATTGTCAATGCGTCCGCCTTGGTTAAACGGGTACCAACTGCGGGTGTGATAACCCTCAAGCGGCAAAATTCGGCTTGCGGGCAAGGGTTGCAGGTGGCGCAACAGCGCCTGAACGCCCGGGAAACAGGCAGGGCGGCCGGTGAGTAACAACACATCGCAGCTATACAACGCCACCACTTCGCACAATAGGCGCAGGCAGTGACTGATGCCGATCCGATCGGACAGGAAAGCGGCATGCACGGCACCCAGCCGGATGACCAGCGGGGTCTGCAGAATGTCGAAGGCGGCGTTGCCGGATCCGCGCTGAACCTCATCGTTGATAAATGCCAGTACCTGCAAGGTGGGCATCTGTGGCAGCAGTTCGCCCAGCGTGGCGGCGATTTCCGCGTGGCTGTCCAGCGGATCGTAATCCTCATAGGCACTAAGCAGCGCACGCCCCGCGGGCATGAAAATCTGCAGCGTGGCCTGCTGGCGCAGGGTGGAAAACCCATCCATACGCCCCTGGTTGCCAAACAGCTTGTCCATGGTCGTCGCTGTGGCGCTGACTCCGGCCTGTTCGAACGCCTGCTGTACGGCGGGCAAGATAAATTGCCCGATGACATCCAGCAAAATGTCGTCGCCGGCGAGCTTAAATCCTTCACGGAACAACAGACGCGGATTGATTTTGATGTTGTTGCCTACGCCATCATCCAGCCGGTATTGAGTAATCGCCAGATCGGTAGTGCCGCCACCGATATCGATTGAAGCGATACGCAGTGATTTTCCCGGTTGTTCTCCCGGTACTGGCGGTCGGTCCGGCCTGGCCATGGCGGCGAAAAAGGCATCGGTGCGGCCGGCAAAGTTAACCTGAGTTTCGTTATACAGATAAACCATCTGGCCGCAGGTGGCTTCGTCCCATTCCATATGCACCAGTGGCACCGGCATACGGGCTTGCTCAGCGCTGAACGGGGCATCCAGCGGGTGCCAGCCCATGGCTTTCCATATCAGGCCAATCGCCTCCTGCATGCGGCGGCGGAAAATTTCACGCTCCGGCTTGGGCATCGCCGAAGGCAAAGTCAGGATGATGGTACGCAGACGCCGTGGGGCCGCAGTGTTCGGCATCCTGGTGCGTTGGGCTGCGCTGTTGATTTGCATCAATGCCTGCGCCAGCAGCTCGGTCAGCATCAGGGCCATGACCGCGCTACGGCTATAGTGGGCGGCAAAAACCGGCAACCGCTCTTCTGCCGGCAGCGCAGACAGGGGGACACCCTCGTCGTTGAGCAGTGAGCTTAATGGCGCGGCGGCAGCCATGGGTTCTTGTTGGCTGTTAAAACGCCAGCCGGGCGCATAGCGTTCTTCGTCCCACAGGTAACGGCGTGGGCTGGAAATGCCGGTGGTGCCTTCGGTACCTTCCCGCCGCAGTGCCAGTTGCGCGGCTTCCCGGCCCACGCGGACGATGGAAGGCCAGACAAAGGCATCATCACGCCCGCTTTGGTATGAGAGGTGGGGTTTGCCAAATGACGCCTGGGCAAACTCTACCCGGCTTTCAAACAACTCGTTGTAAACGCAATGCGGCGCAGACAGCGAACGTAACTGCAGTTCATTAGTCTGTTTCAGGCCATTATTTTCTTGCGGATGATCTTCGACCATCACCCCGCAGGTGTGTGAATTGCCGACATCCAAAATCAGATCTACGTTGATCGCGGGCTGTTGCGGCGTCTCCCCGATGATTTTTATCTGCGGCAGCGTTAATTGGCTGCCGAGCAGGTTCAACAGGTTGAGGTAGTGCGCCTGATATTCGAAGGTTTTCAGCCCGGCGTTTATTTCCATTTCGCTGCGTAGTTCCAGGCTGCTCGCGGATTGGCTAAAGACTTCACGTAGCCAACTGTCTACCCAGGTCAGATCAAGAAACTCGGCCAGCTCATGGTTTTGATGGCCCAGCGAGAAGCCTATCCCGGTATTGATATCGCTTTCGCCTGGGGCGAGTGCCTCCTGGCCTGCGGCGGCGAGCTGGGTATCAAAGGCCAGGACCACCCGCAGCAGGTTGCCGTCCTGGTCGGGGCTATCGAGTAACAGCGTCTGCATGCGGGCCCAGTTATCCGGCCCTGATAAAAATATCCCTGATGAAGTACAACGAAAGAAAGGCAGCGGCAGCCAGGTTTTATTCAGCAGTTGCAGCGATTGTTGCAGAGAATGGCTGAACTCCGGCCGAACCACTTCAGCACTCTGCCCCGGTTGGGCGGGCAACAGGTATTTGCCACTGTCGGCATCCCATTGCAGGCGCAGTAGCGGGCCGCTGGCGGTCTGGCGAACAAACTTGCCCGGAAACTCATCATCCAGAATCGGCGTCAGGGCGAAGTCCAAAAATTGAATGCCACTATCCTGAACCAGCGTCATGCTGCGTGGGTAATCGGTTAGGGGGGCCAGCATTATTTACTCTCGCGCTTTAACATCATGGGATAGAGGGTATCTGTATCGTAGCGGCCGCTGCATGTTGCCGGGCCGGTTTCATTTTGCGTACAGGTAATTTCCGGCATTTGGTAGCGGCTGCCGTCGCTGCAGCGTGCTTTGGTGCGACTGTTAATCACCAGATTGCCGGACTGCATCAGCCCGGCTTCGATCGGCACCCGGCAGGTGATGCCATCCCCGTAAGTAATGCTTGCAGTGCCTTTGCCTTCCTTGATGCGGTATTGCAGGCTGGGACGTTTACCGGTTGGCAGATCTTTGAGTGCCACAGTGGCACGCCATTTACCGTTCAGAAAACGAACTGAACCGGCTTTGACCGAGTCGGCGGGTAGCACCAGCGCATGTTTGTCCGCCGGCGGCATGACAATGGGGAGCGGAGCGGGTGGCATCAGCGTTGCCGGTGCTAACGGCAGTTGCAGTTTGAATGCGGGTGCTACAGCGCGTTGCGCCGACGCCGGTGGCGGTGCGACAACAGGCTCAGCAAGTGGGGCGGTTGGGCGGCTCAGCCAGGTAACCAGCAGGGCAATCAGCATCAGCACAGGCAACATCCAGCGATAGCGGCGCCATTGGCGAGGTGCTTGCACCGGCGTAGTGGCAGCAGGCGGCTTAATCACCGGCTCTGGTAGGGGTTTGGCTGTAGGAATAACCGCCGGACGCGGCGCGGCAGCGATAGGCGTCGGTTTTTTTTCTTCGGCCGGGCGTAGGCATGCCAGCGGGTCATCCTGACTCTGAGCCGACGGCTTGATAAAGCCCCAGAAGGTCAATACCGGTTTGCCATCGACCAGATAAATATGGTTTGGGTCAGGGATTTGCATTGCCCTGGTCAGCAATGCGCCAAACAGACGGTGGCTGGGGTGCGGGTTGGTCTGCGTCTTTGCGACCAGATCACGAAATGTCGCCAGACTTTGTTCCAGCAACTGTACGGCCTGTGCGCGTTGGGCATCACTCGCTGCCAGCCAGGAGGTCACTTTCCCCGGGAAAGGGGAATACCAATCAATGCGGGTACCCGTTTCGTTCGGCTGCGGGACAGCCAGGCAGTCGGCGGCCTGTTGCTGTTGGCGAATGCGCAATGTTTCTCGCAATTGCAGTGCGCAGGCGTAAACCGGTTGCCCATTTTCGCCCAATGCAAGCACATCATCTAAACTGCCACTGCGTAAAAAGGGTTTCACCACGGCAAAAAACCTTGTCCTGTTCGGCTAAACAAATAATCGGCCATGGTAACCCGTGACCATAAGGGTCAAACGGGTAAGGACAGGTGTAAAATGCCGTTCTTTAAGAGGTTCAAGATGTCACAAATTGATGACTCATACTTTGGCGGCGCGAAAATCGCGCTGTTGTGCGCTGACCACTTGCTGACCTACCAGCGTGATGACAAGGCGGATATTCCCTGGCCGGGCTGCTGGGATTTGCCGGGAGGCGGGCGCGAAGGGGATGAGACGCCGCTGCAATGCGTGCAGCGGGAAACGCTGGAAGAGTTCGGTTTGCAGATTGACGCACAGCAGGTGAGTTTACGGCAGCGTTACGAAGGGATTTTCCCCGGCTACCCGCCGACCTGGTTTATGCTGGGTCACATCACGCCGGAGCAGATAGCCGCCATTTGCTTTGGCGAAGAAGGGCAGCGTTGGCAGATGATGGCCATCGAGCGCTTTATTCAGCATCCGCAGGGCATTTCGCACCTGCAGCAACGGCTGGCGCAGCATCTGCAGCGCTAGGTCTGTTCCACCGCTTCAATCCGGGCGATCAGCGCGTCGATCTGACGGTCGGAAAACACTTCAATGCCATTCTGGCGCAGCAGTTCGGCGGTGACGCCGCTGCCGGGCTTGGTTTGACCGCTGAAAGAGCCGTCGTAGATAAACTGGCTGCCGCAGGATGGGCTGCCGTCGGTGAGCAGGGCAAAGCGGCAGTCGTGCCGTTGTGCGGTCTCCAGCGCCAGATGGGCGCCGAGCAGATAGCCGGCGGTGACGTCACTGCCGCTGACTTCAATCACTCTTGCCCGTTGAGCCAGTACCGTGGCGCCTTCAGCGGCTGGCGTGATTTCTGCCGAGGGGCGTGGGGTGGAAAAACCGGCGGCCAGCTCCGGGCAGCAAACCACCAGGCGGCCTTCGCGCTGCCAGCGCAGCAAGGTGGCGTTGAGCAAAGGTTTGTCGGAAGCGTTGTAGCGAACTTTAAAACCGGCCAGGCAGGCGCTGAATAAAATCTTTGACGGCATGAAGTCTGTCTCTGTCACAGTGGCGAAAGCGTGGGGCAGGCGGCCCACGCGCGCGGCTTTAACATAGCAGAATCATCCCGCCGATGGCAGCGCCAGGCGATTAAAGGCTGCGGGTCACGCAGGCATTCGCGCAGCGCGCCCTGGCCGACCATGCCGCTGGCACCCAATATAATGACTTTCATGCTCTATTCTCCCTGGGGCCGGTAAGGCGTTGGTTGCGCCAGCGGTTTGGCGTTTGCGCTTCCCACTGCATAAAGGCGCGGCTGAACGAATTCAATTCCTCAAATCCGAGTACGAAGGCGATCTCCCCCAGCTCCAGACTGGTTTCTGCCAGCAGTTGGCAGGCGGTACGGTGGCGGGTTTTATCCAGCAATTGCTGGTAGCTGTAGCCGTGCTGTTGCAAGCGACGCTGCAGGGTGCGCGGGCTGACATACAGCTCGGCGGCCACGCTGTTAACGCTCGGACGCTGGCCGCGCATGCTGCGGCTCAGGATCGCCATCACCTGGTTCGGCAGACTGTCGCCTTGCAATGATCTGGCCAGTTCGACTTCCAGCCCCGGCAACAGTACCGTCAGCATGTCCTGATTGTAGGTGATAAAGGGTTGGTGCATCAGCGCACGGTCAAACACCAGCACATCCAGCGGGGCATTGAAATGCACCGGGCAACCGAAGTAGTGCGGCAGCGGTGAGGAGGGATCCGGCCGCCGGGTCAGTTCGATAGCCCGTGGGTGTATCGCCTGACCGGTGCCACGGCGGCACAGGGTAATAATCGAGGCAAACATGGCATCAATCAGCAATTCCGGCGCATGGCTTTTGGCCATGGTCCAGCGGGTGTACAGGCGGATATTGTCGCCATCCTCTACCAGCATCAGTTCTTCCGGACACAGCAGACGTTTGTACCGGGCAACCTTTTGCAATGCGTCGCCGAGGGTGGCGGAGTGCAGCGCAGCAACCGAAGCAATATCATAATGCTCTGATGGCACCTCGCCGCCCAGACGCAGGCCGAAGCTGGTGTCGCTCACCTGGGCGAGGGCACGCCAGATATCGAAAAACTGCCGGGTGGACAGCTTGACCTTCTCATGTCGCTCGCTGAGTAACCCTTCAGGCAAACCGGCCAACTGGCCGACCCGTTCGATATCCACCCCCAGCGTCCTCAGACGGGCCGACAGGGCGCTGGGCAGGGCTATCTGATCGCTGCTCATTGTTACTCCTTATGATTTACCGGTTATCGACGAGCCAGCCCAGACCGCGTGAACTGCCAGTGATTAACCACACCTGAGATTGCGACATAAAACCTTTCTTACCTGTTCATGGGGTGAGGTCTCACTCTAGAAGGTTAGACACTGTGCGGATAATCCGATCCCGCCAACTGTTAATCCGATTGCGCCAATGTGTTTTCGAACGTCAGTATTAACTGTTGGATGGTTGCGCCGACCCGCAATACCGCTTGTTCAATCTCGGGCATCAGTTTAGGTGCATAGGCATAATTGATGCGCAGACAGTTACGGTACTTGCCGGAGGCGGAAAAAATACTGCCGACCGCGATCTGTACACCCTGCTTCTCCAGATGACGGTTCAGCCGCAGGGTATCGAACTCTTCATCCAGCTCAATCCACAGCATAAAGCCGCCGCGGGGTTGGCTGACGCGGGTACCGGGCGGAAAATATTTCATAATCCAACCGGTCATCACGTCGCGGTTTTGTTGGTAGCGGGAACGCATACGCCGCAGGTGTTGCAGGTAGTGGCCGTGACGAATAAATTCGGCAATCGCCAGCTGCGGCTGGGTAGCCGTGGAGCCGGTACCGATATATTTCATGTGCAGCACGCGCTCCAGATAGCGCCCGGGGGCGATCCAGCCGATGCGCAGACCGGGGGCCAGCGTTTTTGAAAAGGAGCTGCACAGCAGCACCCGGCCATCTTCGTCGAAGGATTTTATGGTGCGTGGGCGAGGATATTGATAGGCGATATCCCCATACACGTCATCTTCAATGATCGTCACGTCAAAGCGCTGTGCCAGCGTCAGCAAACGCTTTTTGCGCGCCTCCGGCATGATGTAACCCAGCGGGTTATTGCAGTTGGGGGTTAACAGGATGGTTTTGACCGGCCACTGTTCCAGCGCCAATTCCAGCGCCTCCAGGCTGATGCCGGTCAGCGGATCTGTGGGGATCTCCAGCGCTCTCATGCCCAAGCCTTTCAAGGTCTGCATGGTGCCGTGAAAACAGGGGGAGTCAACCGCCACAATATCCCCTGGTTGGCAGACGGCGCGCAGCCCGGCGGACAGCGCTTCGTGACAACCGGTGGTGATCACCAACTGGTCGGCATCAATCTGGCAACCGGAATCCAGCAGCAGGCGGGCGATTTGCTCACGCAACCCCAGCACGCCCTGAATGCTGTCGTAGTGCAGGCTACGCAGGTCGCCGTGGCGGCCCGTGTGCCCCAGCGCTTTCATCAGGGGTTTCAGCGTGGGTTCACTGATATCCGGCATGCCTCGGCCCAGTTGAATCAGGTCTTCGCGCGGCTTGTTGCGGATCAGCTCCAGTACCTGCTCCCACTGCGAAATATCCACCGGTCGCTGCACCGGGCGGGTCACGGTGGGCAGTTCGGCCAAAGTCCGCCGCGTTTGCACAAAATAACCCGACTTCGGCCGCGCCTCTACCAGTTGTCCCTCTTCCAGCAGACGGTAAGCCTGCTGCACCGTGCTGATGCTGACGCCGTGCTCCTGGCTTAGCATGCGCACCGAAGGCAGGCGATCGCCTGCCGGATAAAGCCCCTGTTCAATGCGTTGGCTGAGGATCGCGGCCAGCGTGGCGTAGCGTGTCATACAGATGCCTCAAATAAGAGTGAGTGAGGAAAAGACCGGTACAGATGAAGTTAAATTAGACCATTCAGACGGGCGGAGACAGTTTTTGTATGGAAAAAATACTGCCGGCTTGAATCTGTATTGTTTTTCGCCTGTGCAGCATCATTGACCTCAGGCTAAATCGAAGGAGATTGAATGATGACTGTTCTTGTTGGCGACGTACCCGCACCCCGTCAGACCCGATTAATTCTCCTTTGGCGACTTTATTGGCAGCGTTATCTTACCCGCCAATCCTTGTTGTTGTTGGATGACGTGCAGTTGGCGGATGTAGGCCTGACACGGACACAGGCATGGCGAGAAGGGCGCAAGCCTTTCTGGCGAGGCTAAACACGGATGGTGTTTTTTTAGAATAAAAAATTCATTTACCCCCGCTGGGTCGATTGATGCCTGCCTGGCCTTTTATCGTTTCATCCAAGCCTGCAAGCTTTTATGAACGCTATCACGAATATCATCTTTATTTTGTCCCCTACTTGTTATTGAAATTTATATTCCATATAAACATTTATCAGATGGTGTGTTTCATTGTGCGCACTGGCAGGTTATGGGATCGGTAACGGGGAGGGGAGTAATGAAACAGGTACGCGTTGGTTTAATTGGCACCGGCTACATTGGGCGCTGCCACGCTATTGCTTATGCGCAGGTCGCCACGGTATTTCCACTGAAAGGGGAACTGGTGCTGGAAATGCTGGCGGAGGTGACGCCGGAGCTGGCGCAACAGCGCGCGGCAGAATTTGGTTTCTCGCGTTCTACCGGTGACTGGCGTCAACTGGTGGCCGATCCGTCGATAGACGTGGTGGATATCTGCGCCCCCAACTTCCTGCATAAAGAGATGGCGCTGGAGGCGATCCGCCACGGCAAACATGTCTATTCTGAAAAACCGCTGGCGCTGGACGCCAAAGACGCCGCCGAAATGGTGCAGGCCGCGCGGGCCAAAGGGGTCAAAACGCTGGTGGGCTTCAACTATATGAAGAACCCGACCAGCCAGTTGGCGCGTGAAATTATTGCCAATGGCGAGATAGGCGAAGTGGTGCATTTCTACGGTACCCACAACGAGGATTATCTCGCCGACCCGCGTACAGCGATCGACTGGCACTGCCGCAAGGCCACGGCCGGGTTGGGGGCGCTGGGCGATCTGGCGGCGCACATCGTGAATATGGCGCACTATCTGGTGGGGGACATTGTTGCTGTCTCCGGCGATATGCAGACCATTATTAAGCAGCGTCCGGATGCGAAAGACCCCACGTTGATGCATCAGGTGGAAAATGAAGATCAGGCCAGTGCGCTGGTACGCTTTGCCGGCGGGGCGATGGGCACCATCGAAACCTCACGTATTGCCTGTGGGCGCAAAATGGGGCTGACCTACGTGGTCACCGGCACCAAGGGCACGCTGAGTTACACCCAGGAGCGGATGGCGGAACTGAAGCTGTATCGTCATGATGAACCGGCAGAACGCCAGGGCTTTAAAACCTTGCTGGTAGGGCCAAAGCACCCGGATTATGCCGCTTTTTGTATTAGCGCCGGGCATGGCATCGGTTTTAACGATCAGAAAACGGTAGAGATCCGTGACCTGGTCAACGGCATTGCCGCCGGTGACCCGATGTGGCCAGACTTTGAAGAAGGCTGGAAAGTCTCCTGCGTGCTGGATGCGATTGCCGCTTCCGCCGAACAGCGCCGCTGGCTGGAAATCAATCGCGACTGAGGCGATGGGCTTTGGTGCCCACAAGTTGAGAACGTCACAATCTATTAACTTGCTAAGCCAGTAACTTAATAACTAAGTAAGTTGCTGGCCGGCTGTAGCGCGGACAGCGGGCTTCATGACGAAGCCCGTTTTACTTAACGCGGCTGGAAGTCTTCTGCATCCACATCGTAGCCCGACGGCTCCCAGCGAATTGACAACAGTGCAATCAGCCCGGCGAGCGGGGCAATGGCAATCACCCAAAAAACGCCGGTACCCAGCGCGGCGGACAGCACCGGGAACAAGAACAGTGACAGGGTCGAACTGGAGCGCATCAGCGTTTGGTTGAAGCCGACACCTACCCCACGCAGCGAGGTGGGGTAACTGAGCGAGGCGAAGGTCATACTGTGCGACCCCGGCCCGAATCCCTGGCCCAGCAGGAACAGCGCCAACATACCGATGGAGACCGCCGCCTCTGTGCCGCTGTCCGGCCGACCAATCAGCGCCAACCCCAACAGCGCCGCCAGTTGAAAAGCGTAACCCAGCACCGTCATCTTCCACGCGCCGTACGTCGGCACCAGTCGCACAGCAATTAGCCCGCCGACAAAGGCGAACAACAGGTTCAGCGCCAGCGATACCAGAATCGTGCTGAGCATCGACTGCGCCAGAAAACTCGATAGGATCACCGGCAACCCGAACGCCACGGCGTTATAGGCGAACGACGAGGCGACGGCGATAACGGTGGCCAGTACCGTGCGCCGCAGATAAACCCCTTGCAGCAGCGTGCCGTAGTTGCGCCATGAGGCACGCCGCGCCTGCATCGGTTTACCCCGTTCGGCATCTTTCGCCACCACGGCGTTGATATTATAGGAACGACGTAAAATGGCAGCAGCGCCGTCGAGGTCGCCCTGATTGGCGGCCCACACTGGAGATTCGCTCATATAGCGACTGCGAATGGCGATGATCACCAGCGCCGGAACGGCTCCGAAGCCGAGGATCAGCCGCCACAGCCAGTCGGTGTGGCTCTCTGGCAGTACCGCATACAGCAGCAACACCAGCAAATAAGAGATACTGATTGCGGCATACCAGGTGGGGCACCACATGGCGATACGTGCTGCTTTATTACCACGACCTGACAGTTTGGAAAATTCGGCCAAAAACGCCATGGCCACCGGTAAATCGATGCCGACTCCCAGCCCCATTACAAAACGCGCGCCGCCCAGCACCCACTCGTTGGGGGCAAAGGCGCAGGCGAAGGCGGCTATCACGAAGAAGAACATATCGGCCATAAATACCCGGTAACGGCCGATTTTATCGGTCAGGTAGCCGCCAATAAATGCACCGATAATCGCGCCGAAAGTAATGGCAGAGGCGATCAATCCGGTGCCGGTTGGCGACAGATTGAATTCACGCGCCACGTCTTTGATGCCGAAAGCCAGTGCACCCAGATCGTAGGCGTCGAGAAAGACGCCGCCGAGTGCAATCGCTACGACAATGCGGGCATTGTTGCTTTTGGCTGCACCGCCATTGACCAGCGTGGAGACGTCGGCAGCGCTGCGCAGGGTGACGACTTCACCGGTCGGTAAATCAGTATTCCCTGCCGAATTAGCGGCGTCAGAGGCCGCAATATAACTGGACATGATATTTCTACTTAATAAGCAAAAATCTGAGCATAACGGCGGGTAACAGGCGCTCACCAATTCTTTCTGGTTATAAGCATACAACTCAAGGTTGTTGAAAAATCATCATGTTAAGGGCTGTTTAACTATTCATTCAGTGTGGGTTAGTGAAGGAGTCACGTCACTTTTATCATTCAGCCCACCACTGCCTGGGTTGGCGTAAGGGGCGCAGCGTTGAACGGGGAAAACGACAACGGTTTCTCGAACGGAAAACATCGCCGCACCGCGCTTTAATTAGGTAACAAATGCCTCTTTGCGGCACGGTGTCACCCCAGATCGCGATGAAAAACCGCCGATCCTGAGAAAGTTTCATCGTGGTATCGCCGGCCGTTGATGCAACTAGCTGATTTTTAACTTTGCTATGCCGCTTTCGTTATTTTGAGCGCTCCTGCCGCTCGCTGATACTGAGGAAAATCTCATACAGCGAGCCAGAGCATGTCCTCAGTCAAAAGCCACAGCCACTATTTGCATCCTGCCCAACGCCTCTGGATACAGCAGCTTAACCAGCGTTGGTCCTGGCGGCTGGAGCTGCCGACCTGGGGCATTATGGCGGCGGTTTACGGCGGCTGGTTTGGCGTGGTGCAGTACTGGCAGACGCTGGGGCCGTGGCTGGGCACGCCATTGCTAATCCTGCTGACCACCTGGTATATGTCGCTGCAACACGAGCTGATCCACGGTCATCCCACGCGCTGGCCGCGGCTCAATCAGTTATTCGGCCTGCTGCCGTTGGCGGTGTGGTACCCCTACGGGCTGTATCGCGATACGCATATTCAGCACCATCGCAATGAACATCTGACCATTCCGCATGAAGATCCCGAAAGCTATTACTTCAGCCAGGCGCAGTGGCAGCGTTTCCCACGGCTGTACCCGTTGTTGGCCAGGGTACGCAATACGCTGAGCGGGCGCGTGCTGTTAGGCCCGGCACTGGATATCGTCGCCACCGGGGTGAATGCGGCCAAAGCGATTGCCGCCGGTGAATTACGCACTCTGACGATGTGGCTGGTGCATTTGCTGCTGCTGGCGGGGGTATTGAGCTGGCTACAACAGCACGGCATTGGCGTGGCGTTTTACCTGCTGGCCATCAGCTATCCGGCGTTGGCACTGACCAAGGTGAGATCGTTTTTTGAGCATCGTGCCGTTGAAGCTCCGCAGGCACGTTCTATTATTAATGAGGCAGCCTGGCCGTGGCGGCTGCTGTTTCTTAATCTGAACTATCATTTAGTTCACCATGATCTCCCCGGCTTACCGTGGTACGGTTTACGGCAGGTGTATCTGGCGGAGCGTGATGAATACCAGCAGCGCAGCCAGGGATTTGTGGTGGCAGGCTATGGCCAGTGGGTAAGTGAATACGCGTTTACCCCGGTTGCCGTTGAGGTTCATCCGTTCAATGCCGGCGTGCTGCCAGGGGAAACACAGGGCGAAAATGAAGCCTGGCCGGCAGAGACATTTATTGTGCGATGGAAGCGCGCTTCTCAAGATTTTCCAATCGATCTGGCCAAATAGCCGGGAAATACACAACAAGAGGAAAAAATATGGCAATCACCCCCTCACGTGGTCGCGTATTAGCTTTGGCACTGAGCTTACTCGCTGCCAGCATCGGCGTGGCACAGGCGGCTGACACGGTGCGCGTTGGCTCCAAAATCGATACCGAAGGCTCGTTGCTCGGCAATATTATCGTGCAGGTGCTGGAATCCAACGGCATCAAAACCACCAATAAATTACAGCTCGGCACCACCAAGGTGCTGCGTGGGGCGATCACCTCCGGCGAAATTGACGTCTATCCGGAATACACCGGCAACGGCGCATTTTTCTTCTCTGATGAAAAAGACCCGGCGTGGAAAAATGCCCAGGCCGGTTTCGAAAAGGTGAAGAAGCTCGATTATGACAAGAACAAAATTGTCTGGCTGGATGCGGCTCCGGCCAACAACACCTGGACCATTGCTATCCGTCAGGACGTGGCGGAGACCAATCACCTGAAAACGCTGGCCGATTTGGGCAAGTGGATCAACGGCGGCGGCAAGTTCAAGCTGGCAGCCTCGGCGGAGTTTATCGAACGCCCGGATGCGCTGCCTGCGTTCCAGAACGCTTACGGCTTTAAGCTGAACCAGGACCAGTTGCTGTCACTGGCCGGCGGTGATACGGCGGTGACCATCAAGGCGGCGGCGGAGCAAACTTCTGGCGTCAACGCGGCCATGGCCTACGGTACCGATGGCCCGGTGGCGGCGCTGGGGTTGATAACGCTGGAAGATCCAAAAGGGGTACAGCCGATTTACGCACCGGCACCGATTATCCGCGAGGCAACGCTGAAACAGCATGCCAACATCGCCGAACTGCTGAAGCCGGTATTTGCAACACTTGACGGCCCAACGCTGCAAAAACTCAATGCGCAGATTGCAGTGGAAGGCCAGGACGCCAAACAGGTGGCGGCCGCCTATCTGAAAGAGAAAGGGTTGGTTAAGGGGTAACGCCGCTGGCCCCCGTTGGGGGCCAAAATGGAGCTGGAGAGTTTCTTTGATTATTGCCGTAAAAAACCGCGTATTACTGACGCTGCTTATTCTGTTGCTGCTGGCCGCATTTGGCCTGCCGTTTCTCAGCTATGCCCCCAATCGCCTGCTGTCGGGCAAGCCCATTTCCCTGATCTCCCTGCTGCATGGCCCGGCATTGTGGTTGTTGGCGCCGATGCTGGTGCTGGCGGCGCTTAGCCTGTTGGCGCCGAGCAGGCGCAACGCGTTGCTCACCGCGCTGGCCGCTTCGGCATTGCTGACGCTGGCCTTCTGGCTGAGCGGCCATGCCGCGCAACAACTGGCGCAGGAAGGCTCCAAACTGGCGCGTACTTCCTGGGGCAGCGGTTGCTGGTTGATATTGGCGCTGAGCCTGTTGATGGCCGCGGACGCCATGACCCGTCTTGCTGCCTCGCACCTGTGGCGTATCCTCGGCAATCTGCTGGTAGTTCTGCCTGCGTTAGCGCTGCTGTTTGGGCATCAGTTGGATCAGCTTTCGTTGCTGAAGGAGTACTACAACCGGCAGGACGTATTCGACGCCGCGCTGTTGCAACACCTGACCATTCTGCTGGCGACGCTGGTGCCGGCACTGCTGATTGGCGTGCCGCTCGGCGTGTTGTGTTTCCGTTCCCGTCGCTGGCAAACGCCGATCTTCTCGACCCTGAACATTATCCAGACCGTGCCCTCGATTGCGCTGTTTGGCCTGCTGATAGCGCCTTTGGCCGGGTTGGCGACGGCGGTGCCGTGGCTGGCGGAGCACGGCGTCAGCGGCATCGGCATGGCGCCGGCGATCGTTGCGCTGGTGCTGTACGCCCTGTTGCCGCTGGTGCGCAGCGTGGTGGCCGGGCTGCAAAGCGTGCCGGCCAGCGTGATCGAGTCCGCCCGCGGCATGGGTCTGACGCGCGGACAGATTTTCTTCCGCGTGCAGTTGCCGCTGGCGTTACCGCTGTTTTTGACTGGCGTGCGCATTCTGGCGGTGCAAACCGTCGGCATGGCGGTGGTGGCGGCGCTGATCGGTGCCGGGGGTTTTGGCGCCATTGTCTTCCAGGGCCTGCTCAGCAGCGCGCTGGATCTGGTGCTGCTGGGGGTGATCCCGGTGATCGTGATGGCGGTAATCGTCGATTCGCTGTTTAAATTTATGGTTTCAATTTTGGAAGTGTCACGCCGATGATTCAGTTTAATCAGGTCAGCAAGATTTTTCAGGGCAAGCCGGCGGTGGACGATCTTACGCTGCGGATTGCCAAGGGCGAATTTGCCGTGTTGATCGGCACCTCTGGCTCAGGGAAATCCACCACGTTAAAAATGATCAACCGACTGATCGAGCACGATCGGGGCAAAATTTACTTTGCCGATGAAGAGATCCAGAAGTTCAAACCGCAGGATCTGCGCCGCCGCATGGGGTACGCCATTCAGTCGATCGGCCTGTTTCCGCACTGGACGGTGGAAGAGAACATTGCCACCGTGCCGCAACTGCTGAAATGGCCGCGTGCGCGCATTCGCGATCGGGTGACCGAGTTGCTGGAGCTGCTGCATCTGGAGCCGGATTTGTTTCGCCGTCGATACCCGCACCAGCTTTCTGGTGGGCAGCAGCAGCGGGTTGGGGTGGCGCGTGCGTTGGCCGCCGACCCAGAAGTGCTGTTGATGGACGAGCCTTTTGGCGCACTGGATCCGGTGACCCGTGCGGCACTGCAGACAGAAATTGCACGTATCCACCATCTTTCCGGACGCACCATCGTACTGGTGACGCACGACATTGATGAAGCGCTGGCACTGGCGGACCGCATCGTGCTGCTCGATCAGGGCCGCATCGTGCAACAGGGCACGCCGCTGGAACTGTTGACCGCACCGGCCAACGATTTTGTGCGTGATTTCTTTGGCCGCAGCGATCGCGGTATCAAGCTGCTGTCGCTGGAAACGGTAGCGCAACGGGTGCGGCCTGGCCATGTGGAAGGGGAGCCTATTGCCGCCGCCATGAGCCTGCGCGAAGCGCTGTCGGTGTTTGTGGCACGCGGCTGCGAATGTTTGCCGGTGACGGGTGAACAGGGCGAAGCGCTTGGCGTGCTGCATTTCAGCGATCTGATAGTCCAAAAGGCGCTGTCATGAGTGCGCTTCGGGCCCTGCGCTGGCTGCGCGATCCGCTGCCCTGGACCTTTGCCCTGTTGTTGGCACTGGTGTTCGGCATGAATCATTTACACGGCCTGTTTGCCGCCTGGTTTCCCGAACTGGAGCGGCCGGTGTATCAGCAGGACAGCTTTATCTCACTGGTGTGGGCGCATCTGTTGCTGGTGGCGGTTTCCAGCCTGGTTGCCGTGGTGATTGGCGTCAGCGCCGGCGTTGCTGTAACGCGCCGCGCCGGTAAGGAGTTCCGTTCATTGGTGGAAACCCTGGTGGCGGTGGGGCAGACATTTCCGCCGGTGGCGGTACTGGCGATCGCAGTGCCGGTGATGGGCTTTAGTGAGCAGCCGGCGATCATCGCGCTGGTGCTGTACGGTTTACTGCCGATCTTGCAGGGCACGCTGGCGGGGATTGAGTCTGTGCCCAGCGCTACCCGCGAGATTGCGCAGGGAGTAGGGATGAGCCCCCGACAGATCCTGTGGCGCGTCGAACTGCCGCTGGCGGCGCCGGTGATCGTCGCCGGCATTCGTACCTCGGTGATCATCAATATTGGCACAGCGGCGATAGCTTCTACCGTTGGTACCAAAACCCTGGGATCGCCGATTATTATTGGCCTGAGCGGCTTTAATACTGCCTACGTGATCCAGGGCGCGGTGGTGGTGGCCCTGTTGGCGATCATTACCGATATGCTGTTTGAGCGCTGGGTACGCCATCTCACCGCCTGGCGTCAGCAGGCGCTGGTGACTTCTTCTTCTGCCGGATAAGGGAACATGATGCAGGTATCTTTACCGATGTACGGCGTGACACATCAACCGGCGGAAGCCTTCTGGCGGGTACTGCGCGGCAAGTTACTGCAACTGGGATTGCCGCAAGCGCCCGAGTCGCTCAGTTGGCCACAGGATCTGGCGCAGCACTGGCAGCGCGATGACTTGTTGCTCAGCCAAACCTGTGGCTATCCGCTGGCCATCAGCCTGCCGCAGGTGCAACTGGTTGGCACCTATCATTATCGCGTTGAGGGGTGCGAAGGGCCGGATTACAGCAGTTGGCTGGTGGTGCGCGATGATGAGCCCGGCGAACGGCTGGCGGATTTTCGCGGCCGGATTGCGGCCTATAACAGTACCGACTCGCAGTCAGGCCATAACAGCCTGCGGGCGTTGATTGCCCCCCTGGCTCAGGAGGGAAAATTCTTCCGCGCCGCCATTGCCTCTGGTGCGCATTATCAGTCGATTAAGCTGATCCAGAATCGGCAGGCGGATATTGCCGCCGTTGACTGTGTCAGTCTGGAACTGTTGAAACGGGCACAGCCGCAGGCGCTGGCGGGGCTAAAAATTATTGGACGAACGGCCAGCGTACCGGGGTTGCCGCTGATTACCTCGCGACAAACCCCGCCGGAACAGCTGGAGATACTGCGCGCCGGGGCCAGGGCGATGCTGGGTGAAGCGGTGAGCGATAGCCTGTTGATCGGTGATTTCAGCCCGGTGCCGCGTTCGGCATACCAAAAAATCGCCGGGTTGGAACAACAGGCGGCCGCGCTTGGGGTGACGTCGCTTTAAGCTTACAGCCGCCCGCCGCCGTCGGCAGGTTGGTATTGCTACATGCTACCATCACTTGGCCTGAATATTCTCTGCTGGAGTAGCAGTAGCGGCGGCTTCGCTGGAGGTGGTGGTTTCTTCGCTTGGCGTGGTGGAGCGCGTGTACATATTCAGCCCGGCCAGGAAGACGCCGCCGAGTGAACCAAAGGCACACAGAAAGATAACGATAATGAACGATTTTTTAAGCATTGGGATAATTTCGCAGGTTGCCCGGAACAGCGGGAATTATAGTCTCTTCAACGGACGAAACAAGAATCGTTTTGAATGGCGGCCCGCAGACCGCCATTTTGGTCACTCTTTAATGCTGCCGACCGGCTGAACTTTGGTCGGACGCGCAAACAGGAATTTGCCCAGCGTCACCAGCACCACCGCCGCGACGATAATCACCAATGCTGCCCATTCACGCGGGGCCAGCGATTCGCCGGCAAAGCCAATACCGAGCAGCACTGCCACCACCGGATTGACGTAGGCGTAGCTGGTTGCCACCGCCGGGCGCACGTTTTTCAGCAAAAACATATAGGCGCTAATTGCCAGCATCGAACCGAAGACAATCAGATAACCCAGTGCGAAGAAGCCTTTGGCGCTGGGCATTTGCGTCAAACGCTCACCGCTGAGCTGGCTGACGACCAGCAACACCACACCGGCCACCAGCATTTCGGCTGCCCCGGCCATTGGCCCGGCCGGCAGTGAAATACGCGATCCCAGTACCGAACCAAAAGCCCAACTGGCGGAGGCCAGCAGGATCAGCAGTGCGCCGGTAGGGTTGCCGACCAGATTATTGCCGGTGTTCAGCAGCACGATCCCCACCAGTCCCAGCCCAATGCCTGCCCATTCCAGTTTGGTATTACGCATGCCCCACAGCAGGCTGAAGCACAGGGTGAACAGCGGCACCGTCGCTACCATCACAGCGGCAATGCCGGAGGGCACGTGCTGATGCTCTGCCACGGTTACCAGGCCGTTACCTACCGCCAACAACAAAATGCCAATGGTGCCGGCAGCCAGCCACTGTTTTGCCGTCGGCAATGCGTGGCCGCGCAGTGCTAAAAATCCAAACAGCACAATGCCGGCGACCAGAAAGCGGATGCCGGCCATCATCAGCGGCGGCCAGCTCTCTACGCCCAGACGAATAACGAAGTAGGTCGAACCCCAGACAATATATAACGTGAACAGCGCCCCGATTAACGGCAGGACGTTACGACTACTTTGGCTTAGCATGGATTTTTATTCTGTAGGGAAGGTTATTATTAGAGGACTCAGTAAACCCGATCGGGCAGAGGATAAGCAACGCTTTTCAGTACTTTTTTAAGCGAACAATGGGCTGGCTTTCCGGTGGTGACTCATCGGATGACGCCAGCCGGTGGGCTGCCTTGTGCCGGATGTCGGTTACAGCAGTGAAATACGGTAGGCGCAGCGGCGCGCACCGGCCAGAATATGCTCTGAGCGTTCAACCTGAGCCTGCAGCACCTCGGTAAAAACACTCAGTTCCGCGCGGCAGAACCCCTGACAAACGGTGGCGGCGGCGCAAATAGGGCAGTGGTTTTCTACCAGCAGAAAAGAGCCGTCTTCCTGCAGGCGCGATTCGGCCATGTAGCCTTCACGACAACGGATCGCCGTCAGGCGCGCTACGCGTTCCTGCAAATCGGTGGCGCCGACCATCGCCTGCTTGTAGTTAATGCGCGTTTCCTGCTCGCGGGTGTCGATCAACAGTTCGATGGCCTGTTCGCCCAGCTTGTCGCGAACGGTGCGCAGCAGTTGTACCGTCAGTTCGGAATGGGTGTCCGGAAAGCGTGCATTGCCTGCGGCAGTCAGGTGCCAGAGCTGCACTGGTCGGCCGACGCCACGGGTTTCCGCCACGGCTTCAACCAGCCCATCTTTCGCCAGCTTGACGAACTGCTGGCGCGCGGCCTCGCCGGTGGTACCAAGGACTTTTCCTGCATCAGACGCTTGCTGTGGGCCGCGGGTTTTCAATAGTGTCAGCAAACGGTCACTGACCGATTGTGCGGGGCTACCGCCATTTTCCAAGTTTATTCTTGACATATTTCTCCGCCTCGCCCTACTCTTATTCCAAGATAATTCTTGTTAAATTTAACGCAATATCACTCTTAACTCAATGCCATTCCTCTGAAAACAGGACGACAACTGTGATAACCAACGATGATAGCCGCTGGGCCGATCTATTTTCCGGCAAAAATGGTGCCAGTGCGATCGCGCTCTCACTCGGCGTAGCGCTGCATGCAATCAATATTCTGGTCGCTACCACCATTCTGCCCTCGGTGGTGCAGGATATCGGCGGGCTGAGTCTGTATGCCTGGAATACGACGCTGTTTGTGGTGGCGTCGATTCTGGGCTCGGCATTATCGGCTCGTTTACTCAGCGGTTACGGGGCTCGCAGTGCCTACGTGGTGGCGTCACTGTTCTTTATTGCCGGGGCGATGCTGTGCGCGTTGGCGCCGTCAATGCCGGTGATGCTGCTCGGCCGAACCGTGCAGGGCTTCGGCGGCGGGCTGATTTTCGCGCTTTCGTACGCCATGATCAATCTGGTATTTGAGCAAAAACTATGGCCGCGGGCGATGGCGCTGATCTCGGCAATGTGGGGCATCGCGACCCTGGTAGGGCCGGCGGTGGGCGGCATTTTTGCCGAACTGAATGCCTGGCGCTGGGCCTTTGGCATCCTGTTGCCGGTGATGGTGCTGTACGCCGGGTTTACCTTCCTGATCCTGCCAAAAGGCAAACCGCAGCAACAGGCGGCACCGCTGCCGATGGCTCAGCTGCTGCTGTTGGCGACGGCGGTAATGGTGGTGTCCGCCGGTAGCCTGGCGGATAGCGCGTGGGTCAATCTTGGCGGCATTGCGTTGGCCGTGCTGATGATGGCCTGGCTGATACAGCGTGAAGCGCACTCCCGCGCCCGATTGCTGCCGAAGGGGGCTTTGCGCCGCGGTTCGCCGCTGGCCTCGTTGTATATCACCGTCTCTCTGCTGGTGGTGGGCATGACCAGTGAAATCTTCGTGCCTTATTTCCTGCAAACCCTGCACGGCCAGTCCCCGCTGATTTCCGGTTATATCGCGGCCACTATGGCTGCGGGGTGGACGTTATCGGAAATCCTCAGTTCCGGCTGGCGCAGTGCGGGCATCCGCCGGGCCATTGTCAGCGGGCCGATGTTGGTGTTGGTGGGGCTACTGGCATTGGGCCTGCTGATGCCGATACCTTCTGGCGGCCATTGGGCAGGGCTGACGCCGATTGTGATTGCGCTGACGCTGGTGGGCTTTGGTATTGGTTTCGGCTGGCCGCATCTGTTGACGCGTATTCTGCAGGTTTCGCCTGAGGCCGATAAGGATATTGCCGGGGCGTCGATCACCACGGTGCAACTGTTTGCGACCGCCTTTGGGGCTGCGTTGGCCGGGATGATTGCCAACCTGGCCGGGTTAAATGTGCCGGGTGGTGCGCAGGGCGCAGCCTCCGCTGCTCGCTGGCTGTTCCTGCTGTTTGCATTGGCGCCGCTGCTGGCGGTGTTCAGTGCCTGGCGCTGCGCGGCGATCGCACCGCCGGTTGCCGACAGCGACAAGCAGGTACCAGAGTCGTCGGCTCTGCCGTCATAACGGCGAAAGACTTTTCGCCAAGTTGTAGTGCCAGTTAAAAATCTGGTTGACGAATCCCGTATTTGAGATTATTTCTCTTATATGGGATTTTTTGTATCAGAGACTTAATCATGGATAACGGATTGGAAAGTGCCGATCTCAGACTGGCGCAGCGACTGTCTGATTTACGCCAGCAGCAGGGCTGGTCGCTGGAGGAATTGGCTCAGCAAACCGGCATCAGCCGGGCGACGTTGTCGCGGGTCGAACGCGCTGAAACCAGCCCGACTGCTTCATTGTTAAACAAACTGTGCTCGGCCTATGGGTTGACCATGTCGCGGCTGCTGAGCGAGGTCGAGGACGAGCCGCCGGAGTTGCTGCATCGTGAGCAGCAGACGGTATGGGTGGATCGCGCAAGCGGTTTTCATCGCCGTTCGGTATCACCGCCTGCTGCCTTGTATAAGGCCGAGTTTATTGAATGCACACTCGAGGCCGGGGCGGCGATTGCCTATGACGCGCCCTCGATACATGCGCTTGAGCACCATTTGTGGCTGCTGGCAGGGCGGCTCGAACTAACGCTGGAGGGGCGCACCTTCCCGCTTGAGCCGGGTGACTGTCTGCGTTATCGGCTGTTCGGCGCTTCAAAATTTCATGCCTCCGGCCCTGAGCCGGCCCACTACACCCTTGTTATCAGCAGGCCTTAATCATGATTGAGATACAGCAACTGAATGCCGAAGCGGCACAAAACGCGATCCCGGAACTGGCCGAAATGCTGCAAGCCAGCGTCTCCCAGGGGGCGAGCATTGGTTTTATCATGCCGTTCACATTAGAGCAGGCGCAGGCGTTCTGGCGTGGCCTGCTACCGGCGATTGAGCGTGGGGAAAGGTTGCTGCTGGTGGCATACGATGCCGGGCGCGTGGTGGGTACGGTGCAACTGCTGCTGGCGATGCCGGACAACGGTCGCCACCGGGCCGAGGTGCTAAAACTGATGGTGCACCCGGACGCTCGCCGCCGGGGTATTGCCCGTAGCCTGATGTTGCAGGTGCAGCAAAGCGCACTTGAGCAGCATCGGCATTTATTGGTGCTCGATACCCTGACCGGCGATACGGCGGAGGGCATGTATCGCCAGTTGGGTTTTCAACTGGCGGGTAGCATTCCGCAATACGCCCTCGCCAGCAACGGCAGTGCGCTGGATGCCACCAGTTATATGTATAAGTTGCTGTAACTTTCCCCGTCGTCCGTAGGGGCGAATACCGGGGCCCCTACAAGATTAGCGGGTGAGCAGGGATCACTGCCCGTTCCAGGCCTTGATAGCCTGTTGGCGTATCTGCAGTTTTTGCTCCGGCGTCAGCTTGTTATAGTCCTGCGCCATGCCACTTTCCCAGTCGCCGTACAGCGGGTTCGGCAGCACGATGTATTCGGTGCCGAACTTGCTTTGGTTGTCGGCGACAAACGCGCGGCGCTGTGCGTTATCCTTGTGGTAGGTCGCGGCCCCGAAGTCGTTCAGGTTGTCACCGGCGTAGACCACAATATCGTAACCCGCGTTTTTGATGGTGTCGAAGCGTGGCTGCTTGTTGGAGGTATCACCACTGAGCAGCACGGTTTTTTCCGACATGCCGGTAAAGCCCAGTTTCTGCATATTAGCCACCGTGGCGGCGTATTCAGACTGTTTGCGGTTGGAAACGTAGAACATGGTGCCCTGATGGCTGTTGACGTAACGGGCAAATTGCACGGCACCCGGAACCGCACCGGCTTGCTCTGCCTGCGACCATTTGGCCCAGGTGGCTGCGGCGAAAGGCTGGCCCTGCTGCGCCTGCCAGCCGGAATACGGGCTGTTGTCCAGCATGGTTTCGTCCAGATCTACCACCACGGCTTTCTTTTTGCCCGGCGTGGCCTTGGCCTGATCAAAAGCCAGCTTGGCGCTGTTGAACGCCTGGTGCGACAGCGCCTGATATTCTCCGGACTGCTGGAACCAGTTCAGTGCCAGCACGGACTGATCTGCCAGGCGTTGCTGGGCCTGCAGATCGGTTTTTGGTGGCTGCGCGCAGCCGGCCAGAGTCAGTAGCGCCATACCGATCGCCGTGCCAAGGGCCATTTTCTGTTTATTTATTCCTGCCATAAATGAATCACTCTCTGCTTGTTATTGTGGTGTGCCTAAGGTCATCGTCATTTCAAACTGGCGTAACGCGTCCTGCTGCCAGCCGAGCCTGGCGAAGAAGGGGGCAGCCACTTCGGGAACGTAAACGTTGGCCGTCAGCGGTAGCGACGCGAATTTCGTCTGTAACGCGGCCAGCATCGCCCGGGCATGCCCCTGGAGACGGTGCTGCGGCGGGACGTAAATCATGCGTAAAAAGCACTTATCCGCGCCGACCTGCACCACCGCATAGGCCTGGTGTTGTTCCAGGGTAAAGGCATAGGGCTTGCCGGGCAGTTTGAACAGCGATTCCGGGGCGATTAGCCAAGGCAGGTCGGTGGCGCCATCGGCAATCAGGCGGTGGGAGACGAACAGCGGATCAATTTCCTGCAGCGGCACAATGTCGCCAGCCGTTTGCTCGCCTGCCAGATGCCCGGTCAGCGTGCGGACGATTTGCAGCCCAGCCTGATGGTACAGCGTAATCGCGGGGTCGTTGCCTTCGATCACCTCCAGCGACAGCTGGCGGTCACCGCGCTCACGCGCATCGGCGACAATGCGTTTCATCAGCGCTTTTCCCAACCCTTTGCCGCGCATTTCCGGTCGGATGGACAGCGCCGATACCCGGCTGTGCAAACCACGGCGGCTAATCAACGCCAGCGCTACCGGTTGCTGTTGGTGCGTGACGATAATGCTGTCATTCAGGCTAAGGTCTTCGGCACCGAAACGACGGGCGAAGGTGTCACCATCAATGACGAAGCGCACGATGTAGTTTTCAAAACAGTGGCAAAGGATCTGCGCCAGCTCATCACTGCTGTAGCGCAACGCTGAGTGGTATTCGAATGGGGAAGTGTTTGGCATAGGTCATCCAGGTTGATTTGCGCAACATATAGATGTAGACCCGTTTGTTTTGTAAGGCAAGTTTCCTGATGCGACGATGAGAGGCGAAGGGCGGCCAGGGCACCAAATGAAAAAACCGGGCGTTGCCGCCCGGCGAAATTACTCTGGGTATCAAGTGAAGCTAAGGTTTGCAGTGGTGGTTATTCATCACATCAGAACTGGTAGGTCAGGGCGACGGCGATGACGTTGTCGTCTTTCAGACCCAGCTTATTATCGCCGTCGAGTTGGTTGATTTTATAATCGACGTAGGTCGACATGTTCTTGTTGAAATAGTAGTAAGCGCCAACGTCGATATATTTCACCAGGTCGGCGTCGCCGATGCCTTCAATATCTTTGCCTTTCTGCTGAACATAACCCAGCGATGGACGCAGACCGAAGTCGAATTGATATTGCGCAACCAATTCCAGACCTTCCGCCTTATTGGCAAAGCCGCTAACGGAGGTAGAATTATTATTGATGGTCGCGGTGCCGGAAATAGGCGCGATATTACGGCTTTGCGAGTAGGTCGCTGCCAAATAAACGTCGTTATTGTCGTATTTCAGGCCACCGGCCCAGATATCCGCTTTATCGCCTTTACCGAAGGTGCCTGCTTTTTGGCCGGCGGTACGGTTGGAAGAGGCGTAGGCAGCACCGACGCTCAGGCCGTCGATGATTTCATAGCTGGAAGACAGGCCCCAGCCGTCGCCATTCGCCTTGCTGTTGGAACGACCGTCGTTTTCGTTTTTGCCCTGGTACTGAACCGCGAATTTCAGACCTTCAACCAGGCCGAAGAAGTCGTTGTTACGGTAGGTGGCTACGCCGTTGGTACGGCCGTTCATAAAGTTGTCGGTCTTGACGTAGGCATCATCACCGAACTCAGGCAGCATATCCGTCCAGGCGCCGACGTCATAGATAATGCCGTAGTTGCGGCCGTAGTCGAATGAACCGATATCTTTATATTTCAGACCGGCGAAGCCCAGACGAGTCTTGGTGTCTTTCGCGCTGTCGGATTCAGAATGGTTAGCTGAAATCTGATATTCCCACTGGCCATAACCAGTCAGCATATCGTTAATTTGAGTAGCGCCTTTAAAACCGATACGCACATAGGTTTTATCGCCATCATTACCGGCATCGTCAGAGAAATAGTGCAGTGCTTTTACGCGGCCGTAAAAATCAAGTTTGTTGCCGTCTTTATTGTAGATTTCTGCTGCCTGTGCTGTCTGCGCAATTAAAAGTGCCGGAATAATAACGGCCAGAAGATTACGTTTCATGATTTACCCTGCTTTATTCGATTGAAAGACGCTTATCATCAGTTGTACTGCTGTTTCACTGTGCCGCCCGTTTTGTTTGCAGCGCAGGTTTTTTACCGTAGTTATGTGATCTATTTATGACAAAATATTCATTTCCATGTCGAACGATTAAAAAAGTTGCGGAAAGAATGAATTTCTTCTTCGGACAACTGTCGGTAACCGGAATTATCGCTACCGACAACGTGCCAGGTTTCTGGAGGAATCATGTGTGAGATTTATACATTGGGCTACCTTGCGCGCCGTTACTCTGTTTTAACCATCCTGTTTTTGTGGACCTTTAATATCAAAAATCCCGATTTTTACCTGCCGTGATTGCGGGTAGTTTCAGGCTATTGGTAAATCGACAGGAGAAAATGATGCAACCTTCCCAACAGGCCGGGCAGCAGGCGTTCGGCGACACCGCCCCCAAGCTGGCGCAACTGAGCGACAGCGTATTATTCGACGACGTGTGGCAGCGGCCAATACTGACTCCGCGTGAGCGCAGCCTGATCACCGTGGCGGCGTTGGTGGCGCTCAACCGCGTGGAGCAATTGCCGTTTCATCTGCAACTGGCCCAACGCAATGGCGTGAACGTCGAACAGCTTGCCGAGTTGATCACCCATTTGGCGTTCTATGCCGGCTGGCCTGCGGCGGCCTCTGCCGTGGCGCGCCTGCGCGAACTGAAACAGGAGTAGTCTCATGCCATTCAGCCGCATCGCTTTGCACCAGGGTAAATCAGCGCAATACCTGAAAACCCTGTCTGACAGTCTGCACCAGGCGCTGGTCGAAACCTTCAATGTCCCGGCAGCCGATAAGTTTCAGGCCATCGATCAATATCGCCCCGGCGAATTGATTTACGATCGCGACTATCTTGGCGGCCCGCGTTCAGCGGACTATGTGCTGTTCTACATCACCATTGGCCGTCCGCGTGATACCGCCACCAAGCAGCGTTTTTATCAACGGCTGGCGGCGTTGCTGGCGGAGAATCTCCAGTTGCGTCCGCAGGATGTGATGGTGGTGATCACCACCACTCAATTGGATGAGTGGTCGTTCAGTGCGGGACGCGCCTCAATGATTGAAGGCCAGGCTGACGTGGCCGACGGTCTGTGGGACAATAGCGCCATCATTTCGTAGAGATATAGAGTTGAATGGCGCTCTCCCCCGCAGTTAAAGATCAGATTGGCCAGTGGTACAAAGCCCTGCAGCAGCAAATACCGGATTTTATTTCCCGTGCACCGCAACGGCAGATGATCGCCGAAGTGGCAAAAACGCTGGCCGGTGATTACCCGCGCCATCTGGCGATTGAGGCTCCGACCGGCGTAGGTAAAACCTTGTCATACCTGATCCCGGGGATCGCCGTCGGCCGCGCAGAGAGTAAACCTCTGGTGGTCAGCACCGCCAACGTGGCATTGCAGGATCAGATCTATAGCAAGGATTTGCCGCTGCTGAAGAAGATCATTCCCGATCTGAAATTTACCGGTGCCTTTGGCCGCGGGCGCTATGTTTGCCCGCGTAACCTGGCGGCGCTCTGCACTGATGTCAGCGAGCAGGGCGACCTGATGCTGTTTCTGGGTGACGAACTTGCGCCTTCGAGCGGTGAAGAACAGGCGCTGTGCCAGAAGCTAAGCAAGGCGCTCAGCCGCCATGAGTGGGACGGGCTGCGCGACCATTATCAACTGTCGATTGACGATCCGCTGTGGATCAAACTGAGCACCGATAAAGCCAACTGCCTGGGCCGTAACTGCCATTACATTCGTGAATGCCCGTTTTATATCGCGCGTAAAGAGATTGAAACCGCCGACGTGGTGGTGGCTAACCATGCGTTGGTGATGGCGGCGCTGGAAACCGAGTCGGTACTGCCGAACCCGAAAGAGCTGCTGCTGGTGCTGGACGAAGGGCATCATTTGCCGGAGGTAGCGCGTGACGCGCTGGAGATTGAAGGTGAAATCACCGCCTTGTCGACCAACCTGCAGTTGGACATGATCGTGCGCCAGGTTGAGCTGTGCATGACGCAATACCGGCCGAAAAGCCCGCCGGGGTTGGCAAACGACGAACGCCTGAAGAACCACTGTGAAGAACTGCGCGAACTGATCCAAATCTTCGAGCATCAGGTCAGCGCCTATCTGCCGACCGATACGGTCATCGCCGAACATCGATTTGAAATGGGGGAACTGCCGACGGAGATGGTAGAAACCTGCGCACGCCTGTTCAAGCTGACCGACGCCTTGCGCGGGCTGGCGGAGTTTATCGTCAACGATCTCAGCGAACAGACCGGCAAGCACGACATTGTGCGGCTGCACCGCTCCATCATTCAGATGAGCCGCACCCTGGGCTATCTGGAGGCGATGAGTAAACTGTGGCGGCTGGCCGCGCTGGATAAATCTTCCAACGCACCGATCTCCAAATGGGTCACGCGCGATCTGCGTGATAACGTGACCCACCTGTACCTGCATTGTGTGGGCATTCGCGTCAGCGATCAGTTGGAAAAGCTGCTGTGGCGCAAGGTGCCGCACGTGGTGATCACCTCGGCGACGCTGCGCTCGCTGAACAGCTTTGCGCGCCTGCAGGAAATGAGTGGATTAAGTGAAAAAGCCGGCGATCGTTTTGAATCCCTGTCTTCCCCCTTCAATCATGTGGAACAGGGCAAAATTGTTATTCCGAATATGCGCTTTGAGCCGTCGATGGCCAATGAAGCCGAACATCTGGAAGAGATGGCGCGCTTTTTCCGCGCCGAGCAGGCCACTGGCAAGCACAAAGGGATGCTGATCCTGTTCAGCAGCCACCGGGCGATGCAGACCTTCCTCAGCTATGTGACCGATCTGCGCCTGATGCTGCTGGTACAGGGCGATCAGCCGCGCTACCGGCTGGTGGAAGAACACCGTAAACGGGTCGAAAAGGGCACGGCCAGCGTGTTAATCGGCCTGCAGTCGTTTGCCGAAGGGCTGGATCTAAAAGGTGAACTGCTGACCCAGGTGCATATCCACAAAATCGCTTTCCCGCCCATCGATAGCCCGGTGATCCTGACCGAGGGCGAATGGCTAAAATCGCTGAAGCGTTATCCGTTTGAAGTGCAGAGCCTGCCAAGCGCCTCGTTCAACCTGATCCAACAGGTGGGGCGACTGATCCGCAGTAATGAATGCCACGGCGAGATCGTGATTTACGATCGCCGCCTGCTGACCAAAAGCTACGGTTCGCGTTTGCTGGCGTCACTGCCGGTATTTCCTATCGAACAGCGCGAAGTGCCGGAGGCCGACAAGGCACACCTGGCCGCCATTAAATCTGCCGCTGCGGCGGAGAAAAAAGACAAAAAGCGCAAGAGTCCGTTTACCCGCCGACGTACGCGTTAATCAAAGCAGCGGGGGCAGGCGGCGCTTCACCGGCGTGGTTTTGACGATGGAAGTGTTGCTCTGCGCGCGCTCGGCCAGCCGATCGAGGATCTGGTCGAGTTGCTCCATCGAGTGCGCCACCAACCGCACGATAAAACAGTCCTCGCCGGTCACCTTGTCACACTCAATCACCTCCGGGATATCCTGGATCAACTGTTCGACCTTCTTGAGCATGCCCGGCAGCGGTTTGATGCGCACCAGCGACTGAAAAGCGTAGCCCAATGCCTGTAAGTTGACGTTCAGGGTATAACCCTGGATCACACCATTTTCTTCCAGCCGCCGCAGGCGCTCTGAAGTACTGGGTGAAGACAGCCCGGCTCTGGCGCTGAGCGTTTTCAGTGACACCCGTGCGTCCTCCGCCAGCAGGGTCAGGATTTGGCGATCGATATTATCCATAAGTTCCCCATTAGGTTAATTTGGATTTATGCCTTAATTAAAAAGGCAGTTAAGCATGTTGTCCTTTTTTATGCCATAGAAACCGGCGCGAGAAAGTCGCAAGCTAAGCGTATTGAGTTATCCTGAGGAAACAACGATGAACGCAGAGATAAAACGCGGCTCGCTGGAGATGGTTGCCGCGATGCTGATTTCCGGCACCATTGGTTGGTTTGTGCTGATGTCGGGCCAATCGGTAGTGAATGTGGTGTTCTGGCGCTGTGCGGTGGGGGCGCTGGTATTACTGGGCATTTGCGCGGCGCTGGGCCAACTGCGGCGTGACAGTTTGACCCGTACCACGCTATTGGTGGCGATTGCCGGTGGCATTGCGCTGGTGGTCAACTGGCTGCTGCTGTTTGCCGCTTATTCCTATGCGTCGATCTCCATCGCTACGGCGGTGTACAACACCCAACCGTTTATGCTGGTGGCGCTGGGTGCGTTGTTCCTCGGTGAGAAACTGACTGCCCGTAAACTGTTATGGCTGGTGCTGGCGTTTATCGGCATGATGCTGGTGGTGTTGGCGCAGCCGAAGCAGGCGGGCGGACAGAACAACTACCTGATGGGTATTCTGCTGGCGCTGGGGGCGGCGTTTTTCTATGCCCTGATGGCGCTGGCCGCCAAACGGCTGAAAGGAACGCCGCCACATCTGATTGCGCTGATCCAGGTGACGGTCGGCGTCGTCATGCTGCTGCCGCTGGTGGATTTCCATGCATCAGCCAATGCCGGGCAATGGGGCATACTGCTGACGCTCGGGGTATTGCACACCGGGTTCATGTACGTGTTGCTGTATGGCGCGATCCAAAAGCTGCCGACCAACCTGATCGGCTCGCTGTCGTTTATTTATCCGATTGCCGCCATGCTGGTAGACCGGCTGGCGTTTGGCCATCGCTTGGTGGCGCTGCAGTTTGCCGGTGCGGCCATTATCCTGCTGGCAGCCGCAGGCATGAACCTGCTGGGTGAGCGCCGCGTGCGGCTAACGGCTGCGCCAGGCGGCAAGCAGGCACCTGAACAGTGATTTGCCGGGCTGGCCTGCAAGCTGATTTTTGACAGTCGTAAATAGCCTTATTCCAGCAACAACGCCTCAAATGCCGCGCTGGCCGGGCATTGCGCCAGCGCGCTGTACATCACCAGTCGTAAATGATTTTCCTCATCGACAATGAACGAAGCATGTTCAAAAGTCACCTGGCCGACCTCCGGCACCTTGAAAGTACGCTGCCCCTGGCAACGACCGTGAATATCATGCTGCTGCCACAGTTGGCGGAACTGCGGCGAAACCTGCTCCAGTGCCTGCACCCGTTGCTGCATGGTGGCGTCTTCCGGCGCGCGGGCGTAGTCGCGGCGAAAGCTGGCCAGAACTTGAGGCGCCTGTGCCTGCCATTCCACCAGGCGCTGGTTGAGTTGCGGATCGGCGAACAGCATCCACAGCATGTTGCGCTGCTCCGCCGGGCGATCGCCGATGGCGAACAGCAAATCCGCCGCCGGGTTCCAGGCGATGATGTCCCAGCTCAGGTTCATGACGTAAGCCGGCCGCAGTTGCAGGTCGTCCAGCAGGCGGCGCACCAGCGGCGAAACCTGACACCACTGATGACCGACCGGTACCGGCGGGCGCTGATGCGCCAGCAAAAACAGATGGTAGCGCCCGGTCGCGTCCAGCTTCAGCACTCGTGCCAGATTCTCCAGAAAATCCACCGAGGCGTTGATTTCCCGCCCCTGTTCCAGCCAGGTATACCAGGTGAGACCGACGCCTGCCAGAGCGGCTACTTCTTCCCGGCGCAGCCCCGGAGTTCTGCGCCGGGTACCACTCGGCAGACCTACCGCCTGCGGCGATAATTTCTCACGCTTTTGACGCAGAAAATCCGCCAGATCCTGGCGGGTGCGGTTGAGGGTACGCGGCGGCATAGTGGCTGTCCTGTTGCTGTTAGTAATAGTATAACTGGCTATATAGTAACAGTTTAAGACATGTTCCATACTGCCGCCATCCCAATCTCTGGAGGTCATTATGGAACAGTCATTAGCGGGGGACGATCGTCGTCTGTCGGGGTTGCCGGTGTTGTTGCTGGGCGGTTTTGTCACGGTGTTCGACCTGTTTGTGGTGAACGTGGCAGCGCCGGTGATCCAGCAACAATTCGCAGCTGATTTTGCCGGCCTGGGTTTGATTATTGCCGGTTATGAGCTGGCATTCGGCGTGTTACTGATTGCCGGTGGGCGGTTGGGCGATCGCTTTGGTCGTCGTCGCATGTTCAGTCTCGGCATGTTGGGCTTTACGTTAACGTCTGCGCTGTGTGGCTTGGCGACCTCTCTAAGCATGTTGATCGTAGCGCGCTTTTTTCAGGGGGCGACGGCGGCGCTGTTGTTCCCGCAGATCTATGCGTTGCTGCGCGTGTTGTACAGCTCGCAGCAGCGGCGACGGGCCTTTGCCTGGCTGGGCATGACGCTGGGGCTGGCGGCGATTTTTGGTCAGATTTTCGGTGGCTTTATTATCGAAGCCGATATCTTCGGCAGCGGTTGGCGAATGATTTTTCTGATCAATCTGCCGGTGGGAGCGCTGGCCATGCTGGCGGCGCGGCGTATTCCCGAATCACGCCTCGCACAGGCGCAGCGGCTGGATGGCGTTGGCCTGCTGTTGGCGGCAACCGGGCTGTTGTTGCTGCTGGTTCCGCTGCTGGAAGGGCCGTCGCGTGGCTGGCCCTGGTGGGTGTTGCCTACGCTGGCGCTGGGCGTAGCGGTGCTGTGGGCCTTTATCCGCTGGGAACGGCGGTTGGCGCAGCGTGCGGGGGACGCGGTGCTGGATCCGGCATTGCTGCGGCAGGGGAGTTTTACCCCGGGCGTGGCAGTGGTGCTGGCGATTTACTCGACCGCCTCTTCGTTTTTTCTGTGTTTTGCCCTGCTGTTGCAGGCGGGCATTGGCCTGACGCCGTTTCAGGCCGGCAGCCTGTTTGCACCCGCCAGCGTGGCTTTTATGCTGGCCTCATTGCTGGCACCGACGCTGGTACAGCGCTGGGGCAACGGCGTGCTGGCGCTTGGCGTGGTGATTTACGCCACCGGGATGGCACTGCTGGTGGCGCAGGTGCTGTGGGGCGCGGCGCTGGTTCAGCCACTGTGGCTGTTGCCGGGGCTGGTTGTTCTGGGTTTTGGTCAGGCACTGAGTATGACACCGCTGCTTAACCTGGTGCTCGGACTGGCAAAAGAACAACAGGCGGGGATGGCGGCCGGGGTGATTTCTACTGTGCAACAGGTGGGTGGGGCGTTGGGGATTGCCGCCAGCGGCGCGTTTTTTGTTCCCTTGTTGGCGGGCGGCGCGGGCGCAGAGGGTTATGGGCGGGCGTTTGCCGGGGCCATGGTTTACAACCTGCTGGCGATGGCCGTTGCCTTGGTGCTGCTGAGGTGGATCATCCAACAACAGCGCAAAGTGGATCTTTAGTAAAGCTGTGGCGGGTGTTATTGCTATTCATCCACCCGATAACGTTGAAGGATGCCTGACGTCATGTACCAACCCGCCTCATTTCGCGATGACAGCCTGGAAAGTCAAATTGCTCTGGTACGTGCCCACCCGCTGGGCATGTTAATCAGCCACGGTGAACAGGGACTGGTAGCGGATCCGCTGCCGTTTTTGATTGACGCCGATGAGCAGGGCAATATTGTGTTGCGGGCGCACCTGTCCCGCACCAATCCCCATTGGTCCTTGCTACAGACCGTGCCGGAGTGCCTGGTAGTGTTTCAGGGGCGTGAGGGCTATGTCTCGCCGGGCTGGTATGAAACCAAGCGTCAGACCGGCAAGGTGGTGCCGACCTGGAATTACAGCGTGGTGCAACTGAGCGGTGTGCCGCGGGTAACGGAGGACGCGGGCTGGTTGCGACAACAGCTGGACGGGTTGACGGCGTTGCAGGAAGGCCGCCAGCCTGAACCCTGGCATATCGGCGATGCTCCGGCCAATTATATCGCTGCACAGATCCGGGGCATAGTCGGTATCGAGATCGCCGTGACTCACCGCGAAGGCAAATGGAAGATGAGCCAGAACCGCAACGCCGAAGATGTCGAGGGGGTGATCGCCGCGCTGAGAGCCGGTGATGTTGACCAGCAGCAACTGGCAGATGAGGTTGAGCGGCGGCGTGGATAAGGTATGCTGGCTCCAGACTGAATCAGGGGAAAGCAGACCATGGATTACACCAAAATCATTAAAGAGATCGGCCGTGGCAAGAACCATGCGCGCGATCTGGATCGGGAAACCGCCTTTCAGCTCTATCAAAAGATGCTGGCCGATGAGGTTGGCGAATTGGAACTGGGCGGCATCCTGATTGCCATGCGGATTAAAGGCGAAGCCGAAGAGGAAATGCTCGGCTTTTATCAGGCGATGCAACAGCAGGTGATCCGCCTGCAGGCTCCGTCTGGGCGACCGATGCCGGTAGTGTTGCCGAGCTATAACGGCGCGCGCAAACAGGCGAACCTGACGCCGCTACTGGCGCTGTTGCTCAAACGCGTCGGTCTGCCGGTGGTGGTACATGGCGTGCTCGATGACAGCACCCGCGTCACCAGCGCCGAAACCTTCCAGGCGTTGGGCCTGCCCTGGTCGCAAGATGTTGCTCATGCGCAGCAGCGCCTGGATGCAGGTGAAGTCGTGTTTATCCCGGTTTCCACCTTGTCTGCCCCTCTGGAGCGTCAACTTGGCCTGCGCTGGCGCATGGGGGTGCGTAACAGCGCCCATACCCTGGCCAAACTGGCCACCCCGTTTGCCGAGCAGGATGTGCTGCGTATTGCCAGCGTGTCGCACCCGGAATACGTCGGCCGTGTGGCCTCGTTTTTCCGCCAAATCGGCGCTCGTGGGCTACTGATGCACGGTACCGAAGGCGAGGCCTATGCCAACCCGCAGCGATGCCCACAGATCCATTACATGGTTAACGGCGAGCAGCAGGTGCTGCTGGAACGACCAGTGCAGGATGAAATTCCCGAGCTGCCGGCGGCAAAAGATGCCGAGACCACCGCGCGTTGGACTGAACGTTGCCTGGCGGGTGAGGTGGCGATCCCGCTGGCGATCCAACGCCAGGTTGCCTGCTGTCTGCTGGCCGCCGGTGAGGTTGACACCCTGGAACAGGGTTTGGAACGTTTACGCAGCGCGTAAATCCCTTGGCTATACTGGAACACTTCGCTATTCGGCTGAAAGGATGGTTATGCAACAGGCTCTCGATTACTTCAATCAATTGAATCAGGACTACCTCGAGGTTCACCGCACCAAAGAAGATCTGTTCTGGCAGAACTATATGGGTACCGGCGGTGATGGGGTTTCGGCGCGTTTCTCGGCGGCGGAAAGCGCCTACAAGCGTTTTATCGGCGAACCGCGTCGGTTGGCTGAAATTCGCCGACTGCTGGCCGCGCTGGAGATCCTGCCGCAGGATGCGCAGCGTGACGCGTTGCAACATGGGTTGAACGGTTGGCTGCGTTTCTTCGACTGCAACGCGATTGAAGATGCGCAGGCGCAAACGCTGCTGGATCAGATCATCAGCGCCGAGGCGGACCTTTATACCCGGCGCAAGGCCAACCCGGTCAGCCACCTGAATGCCGCAGGGCAACGGGTGAATGCTTCGCTCGGCGAGCTGTTGACCAATCAGGCTACCAATGAAAACGAAGACTGCCGCCGCAGCTCGCAAGACGCGCTGCGCGAGCTGGAACAGTGGCTGCTGCACAACGGCCTGCCGGAGCTGATTAGCCTGCGAAACCGTTTTGCGCGCCAGATGGGTTTTCGCAACTATTTCGACTACAAGGTGAACAAAACCGAGCGCATGACGCCGGAACAGCTGTTCGCCATCCTCGATCGTTTCGAGCAGCAGACCCGGAAGGCCAATTCACGCAGCTTGCAACAGCTGGCGGCGGAGAAGGGCGCGCAGGCGCTGGAACCCTGGAACCTGCGTTATGCCAGCGCCGGTGACGTGACCCGCCAACTGGATCCCTATTTCCCGTTTGCTCAGTCGCTGGAACGTTGGATCAACAGTTTCAAACGGCTGCACATCGGTTTTCGCGGCGCACAGATGGATCTCGATCTGCTGGTGCGCCCAGGCAAGTATGAAAACGGCTTTATGCACGGGCCGGTGCCGCCGTTTATCCAGCAGGGCAAATGGCTGCCGGCGCGGATTAACTTTACCAGCCTGGCGCAGCCGGATCAGGTAGGCAGCGGCGCTCATGGCCTGAACACCCTGTTCCACGAGGGCGGCCACGCCGCGCACTTTGCCAATATTTGTCAGAACGCACCCTGCTTCTCTCAGGAGTTTCCGCCGACGTCAATGGCCTATGCCGAAACCCAGTCGATGTTTTGCGACAGCCTGCTGGACGACGCCGATTGGCTGAAACGTTATGCGAAGAACGCCGCCGGTGAACCGGTGCCGGATGCGCTGATTGAGGCCAGTATCGCTGCGCGCCAACCGATGCGTGCGTTTAACGAGCGTCATATCTTGCTGGTGCCTTACTTTGAATGGGCGCTGTACCAGTGGGAGGATGAACAACGTACGCCGGAGGCGATTACCGCGCTGGCGCGCGAGGTAGAAAGCAAAATACTGGGTATCAGCGGCAGCCCGCGCCCGACGCTGGCGATCCCGCATCTGTTGTCGCTGGAGTCGGCCTGCTCGTATCAGGGCTATCTGCTGGCGTTGATGGCGGTTGAGCAGACGCGCCAATTCTTCCTGCAGCGCGACGGTTATCTGACCGACAACCCGGCGATTGGCCCGGATCTGGCGCGCCACTACTGGCTACCGGGCAACGGCGTCAGCCACGACGATACGCTGCGTAGCCTGACCGGCGAAGGCTTTAACCCGGACTATCTGGCGCAGGCCTGTAACCAGACGGTGGCGCAGGCGTGGCAGGATGCTCAGCAGACCATCGCTGCTGCCGCTGCCCGGCCGCAACCGGCGGCGGACTTCGACCTGGCGGCGCATATCCGCGTGGTGGATGGCGAGCAGGTGCTGGCGGATAACGCCGAGGGCGATGAAAAGATGTGCCGTGACTTCGCCGCAGCGATTAACGCACGTCTGGCCTGAAATCGCTGAACAAGCCCGCCGCGTGTCTGCACCGGCGGGCTTTTTATCACCACCCGTGAGCGATCAGCGCTTTTGCGCATCCGGGCGGGTCATGTCGAAACGGTGCTGTTCGGAGATGCCATAGTAGGCGCTCGGCCCACCGGCACGCAGAATTGGTTCGGCGGCGGCAGTCTGATAGATGCCGTGTTCGTCCAGCAGCGCCGGATCGATATGCACCGCTACCACTTCCCCCAGCACCAGCCAGGTATCCACCTTGTCACCCGCGGCGCTTTGCAATTGAATGCACTGCGACAGGCGGCATTCAAAGTTAACCGGGCTTTCCGCTACGCGTTCGGCCTTCACCAGGCGGCTGGGCAGCGGTGTCACGCCGGCAAAGGCAAATTCATCTTCACCGCGCGCCAGGCTGGCGGAGCTGTTATTCATGGCATTGGCCAGTGGACGCGTCGCCAGATTCCAGACAAATTCCCCGGTTTCGACGATGTTCGCCACGCTGTCTTTCCAGCCGCTGCTGGCGAAGCCGATGATCGGCGGACGATAATTGAAGCAATTAAAAAAACTGTAGGGTGCCAGGTTGCGTTGGCCGGTGACACTGACCGAGGAAATCCAGCCTATCGGGCGCGGGCCGACAATGGCGTTCAACGGATCGTGCGGCAAACCATGGCCGGCGGCGGGTTCATAGTAATAACGGGACTCACTGCTCATAGGTGGCCTGAGATAGGGGAAACAGAGCTAATATTTTGACGTGTTTCCCGCCGCCTGCAAGTTTGTCTTCGCTTTATGGTATCTTACGCGCCAGAAATACCTTTAAGAGAGCCCGTCACGGTGGAAAAAAAGAAAACCTTCCCGCAGCAGAAAAGCGGCCTGCACCCGCGTAACCGTCATCGCTCGCGCTATGATTTCCCGGCGCTGATCGCCAGCTGCCCTGCGCTGGAGCCGTTCGTCAAGCCGAATGCCTGGGGCGATATTTCGGTAGATTTTGCCGATCCGGCGGCGGTTAAAATGCTCAACCGTGCGTTGCTGCAACACTTCTATGGTATCGAGCACTGGGATATTCCCGCCGATTACCTGTGCCCGCCAATCCCGGGGCGCGCCGATTACCTGCACCATCTGGCCGATCTGCTGGCGACCAGCAACGACGGTGAGATCCCGCGTGGCAAAGGCGTGGCGATCCTTGACGTGGGGATTGGTGCCAACTGCATTTATCCGATCGTAGGCCTGCGCGAATACGGCTGGCGTTTTACCGGTTCAGAGATTGACCCGGTGTCGCTCAATTCGGCCAAAATGATCGTCGAAATGAACCCGACGTTAAGAAACAGCCTGCGTCTGCGCCTGCAAAAACAGCCGGAGTTTATCTTTAACGGCATCATCGGTGTGGCAGAGAAGTTTGACGCTACGCTGTGCAACCCGCCATTCCACGGCTCCGAGCAGGAAGCGCAGGCCAGCACCCGCCGCAAACTGCACAAGTTGGGCAAGGGCGAAGTGGCCGACAAGCCGGTACAGAACTTTGGCGGCAAGAATAACGAACTGTGGTGTGAAGGCGGCGAAGAAGCCTTCGTGCGTAAAATGGTCGAAGAAAGCGTCAGCAAGGCGCAGAACTGCCTGTGGTTCACTTCTTTGATATCCAAACACACCACTTTGCCGTCGATTTATCACGCGGCGAAGTTGGCCGGGGTGGCGGAAGTGCGCACTATCGAGATGGCGCAGGGGCAAAAGATCAGCCGCTTTGTCGCCTGGACCTTCCATGACGCCGAGCAGCAGGCCGCCTGGGCGGCAGAACGCTGGCGCTAATTTCGGAGTTTGCACAGATTTTTGCCGGTATGGGAGGCAGCTCCCATACCGACTTTAGGCTTGACACCCTTTCTTGACATATCCCATTAAGGTTCCTTAACTGTAGCCATACCAATAATAGCTATCCCAGCAGTGTGCATCGTCTCTCTCCATGCAGTTGGAGACAGGTTGCGGCACTGATGTGCCGTATCTTTCATTCGACACATTAGTGGGAGTTATTATGATTCCTTTATCTACGCAACAAGAAGTCGGCGCTCTGATCATCGGGATTTTCGGACGTCTGCCGACGGTTTCTGAAATTGACTATTACGACAGTCAATTTGATATCAGCAGCCAGCCACCGGCTTACATGGCCAGTATTTTAATGAGTCAGCCTGATGCCGACTGGATGAACGGCCAGAGCGAATACGATATTCTCACCTCAGTCTACCTTTCGGTTTATAACGCCTACCCCGACCCGGATTATATCAACGAGCTGCTTATGCAGGGCCATTTCAATAGCGCGATCGCCAGTGTGGTCATCAGTCTTTTTAATTATCTGGGGGACGATCCGGCTATCCTCGCGCAGCGTGACGCATTGGATCAAAGGATTGCCGAGGGGCTATTCCCTTCTGTTGCCGATGATGCTGTCGGAGGGGCCGCTGATGCCATCGCCATGTTCTACCTACTGAAAGCCCCTTGGCTGACTGACGAAATCAATTCTTATGGCCGTCAGCTTAATCAGGGGGCCGACCTGGGCGTTCTGGCGCAGGAAAAAATAGAGACGTTGCCAATCAATAATCTTTCGGACGGCGATTTTATTTTGCAGTTGTTCGAACAGGGTTTTGAGCGCCCGCCAACGACGTCTGAGCTGACCGATTATCAAAATCAACTGGCGGAAGGGGCGACGCGTGGCGATTTGCTGGTTGCCATGATTGAGCAATTACGTGGCGAAGTGGCACCGGAAGATCAGGTTGCGCAGCAGCATTTCAATGATGCCGGTTATCAATATCCGTCGGGGGAACTGCCTGCCACGGTTTATTTGGAACAAGTGGCAGCGCTGTTTCGCGCTATTCCTGAACGGAGTATTGATGCCGCGTCACTGGAAACCTGGAGCAAAACCCTGGCCTCCGGCACCCTGAGTTATCCGGAGTTGGTCGCTGCCCTGTTGGCAACCCCCGAGTTTCAGGGACAGATTGGTGATTTGCAGGGGGATGCTTTTATTCAACACGTGTATCAGGCGGTTCATGGCAGAGCCGCGGATGAGCAGCAACTGGCACATTATCGGACTTTGGGTGACGACAAGGGGGTGATTACGCAGGCGGTAGTTGAGGATCTGATGACTAACGACGTCACTGGCGGAGTGACTCAGAGTGAGCAATGGGCGTTTGCCCGTGAGATTGGCCAAAGTCTGGCCTATAAAACCACGGCTTCACTTGGCACTAGCGAAGAGGGTGGAAATGCTTACGGGACGGTAAACACCCATGTCGGACACTCGCTGAGCAACGCGGAAACTGCCGTACTGTTCCGGGTTTTCCTCAATGCAGATAAGGATGTCTCTGTGGATCTGAGCTATGCCTCCCAGCTTTCCTATTTGACTATCAATGGGAATGGGGCTGCGGCCATTCAGTTGCATCATAACCCGAACGTTAAATATGGCGTGGCGGTGACCGTAAATAACGCCAACGTCACTCTCGACGGCACCTACGGTAGCGATCAGGTACAGTTAACGGCGCTGGCCGATGTGGCTGCCGCCAGCGGGAATTTTAATCTCAATGAGGGCAATGACAGCCTGTTGTGGGCCGGGAACTCCACTGGAGGGGCAAACCATGTCGGTTGGGCGCTGAGAGCCGACGGCGGTGCGGGCATGGACATCTTGTCTGCTAACCTGATCGTCAAACTCACTTCTACACTCGATCTTTGGGGAATGCGTGTTAGCACGGTGAGCAGCAACGCTGCCAACTTCAGCCATTTTGAACAGCTCGATCTGGCTGGTTATATCGGCCAGGCTGAAGCGACTCTGAATAAGGTCAGTTGGAGTGGGATTAAGACAGAAAAACTGGCGACTGAAGCCCACGTTTTTGACTATGGCGTGCTAAATGGTCACGCGACGGTAGAGGGAACACGGGGTGGGTATGTTGTCCAGGATCGGGCTGCGAACGATCTGGGTAGCGGGGGACTGTTGCTTTCCGATCGGGCGGATAATGTCAAAGTGATTAACGCTAACGCGACTGCTGCACGGCTTGAAATCAGCAGCGTGGGCGATCAGGCGGACAGCCGCCTCGCAATCGATTTTCTGGCGAATGCCACTCACCGCGTCGATCTGTTATTTTCCGGCAGCGGAAACGTCGGGTCTTTGGCGCTGGATTCTCACGGCAGTGAAAATCCGCTGGAGCTGATTGCCATCAATGCCGCGGGTTGGGGCCGTAGCGCACTGACGTTGACCGGCAGCAATGACCAGGTGCATGACATTGTGCTTTCGGGGCGAGCGAGCTTTAACCTGACGCTGGAGGAGGGCTACCACAACGTGGGGCTGATTGACGCTTCCGCCTTTGCCGGTAATGCGTTCACCCTGAATTCGGCCCATGGCGGCAGCGGAAACGGTACGCTGATCCAGATGCTGGATTTACTGCCGCTCAGCGGTGCCAGCCAGGCCAAATTGGATCCGTTATTGGCCGAATTGGGGCTGGTGGGTGAGCAACTGTTAGTCAAAGGTGGAGGGGGCAATGACCAGTTCAACATCAAGGGAGATACCACGCTAATCGCAGGTGCAGGGCAGAACAGCGTAACTCTGCAATCAAGCACGGCGGCTTCCGGCGTCACACTCAAGGGTTTTTCACTGCAGCAAGACAGCATTACTGACGTTTTGTCCGGAGTGCGCTTATCCCATGATGCCGGAGGTCGCTCATTAGCGGATTACGGCACCAGCGACGGCCAAAATATCGAAGCCCGGATTGGTGTGCTGGGGGATGAACAGATGGGCAGCGCCAGCCAACTGCTGGCGGCACTGCTGGATCTGGGCAGACCGGGGGCTCTCAGCGCTAAGGTGGGGGTGAGCAGCGTATTGGCCGATCAAAACAGCAGTTATATTATTGTCGACAATAACGACGATCACCGGCTGGATGCGGCTGACAGCGTGATCCTGCTGTTGGGCCAGGATCACCAGATGCTGCTCAGTGAGCTGCGCTATCTCCCACCGGAGGTTACTATTACCGCTACGGCATCGACGGAGGAATTACTGGTCGCCTGAGTCTTGACTGTCGTATTAATGTCCGCAGGCGCCGGTTATTTAACCGGCGCCAATAATACTTCGCGTTTTCCTTTCAATTTCTTCAACTTGCGTTATTCTCAATGCGGTTACCATAATAAAAATCCTGATTTAATTATTTATTCAAAAATTAATAGTTACTTTACTGAATTGATATATTTATCCCGGTTAGCGTTATCTGTCTGGAGAATAAGGCCTGCCCGTTTCTCTGGTTGATGCGCGCCTGCGTGTGGGCGCGGCGTGCGTAAAAATAAAATGAGAAGCCATTGTTCGCTAAATCATCTGCCAGAAGGATTTTTACCCTATGCTGTTACGATTCAGTCAGTTAAACACCCACAGCCGTGCGGAATTGAACGCGATAGAAAATGCCGTTGCCATGATTGTATTTAAACCCGACGGCACCGTGCTGCGAGCCAATGATTTATTTCTGCAAACTATGGGATTCCAGCGCCAGGAAGTCATCGGCCAACATCACCGTATTTTTTGTGACCCGAAATATGTTACGAGTACGGCATACCGTAAGCACTGGGAAATGTTAAATCATGGCAAGCCGATTACCGACAATATAAAGCGCATTCGCAAAGACGGTGAAGTTGTATGGCTGCAGGGTACCTATACCCCGGTATTGAACAAGCAGGGGCGGGTGATGGAGATCGTCAAGATTGCCAGCGTGGTGACCGAACGCATTACCCAGGCACAGGAACATCAAAGTTTACTGGCAGCGTTAAATCGATCTATGGCGATGATCACTTTCAATGCACAGGGAAAGATCCTCGACGCTAATGACAATATGTTGAATCTGATGGGTTATCGGCTGGAGGAGGCACGCGGACAGTCGCATGCGGTGCTCTGCCCGCCAGAATTTGCCGCCTCTGACGATTACCGTCAGCACTGGCAGCGTTTGGCACGCGGTGAGTTTATCACCGGGCGTTTTGAGCGGGTAAATCGTCGTGGGGAGCGAGTCTGGCTGGAGGCCAGTTATAACCCAATCCTCAACGAAGATGGGCGGCTGGTGAAAGTGGTGAAGATTGCCCAGGACATTACCCGGCTGATGATCCAGCAGCAGCACGAGGAAGAGATGGTACGCAACGCGCACCATCTTTCTTTGGATACCGACAGAACCGCGGCGCAGGGGGCGGTGATCGTGCAGCAGGCGGTGGCGGGCATGCAGCAGGTGGAAGCGGCCGCACGCGATACTTCCGCCGTGGTCAGCGAACTGGGCAAAGGGTCACAGCAAATTGGTGCCATGGTGGAGTCAATCCGTAAAATTGCTTCTCAAACCAATTTGCTGGCAATCAATGCTTCTATTGAGGCCGCGCACGCGGGGGAACACGGGCGCGGTTTTGCCGTGGTCGCCAACGAAGTGCGTACTCTGGCAGAACAGTCCCGCCAGGCGGCGACAGAAATCGAAAGGATTACCAAAGCGATTCAACAGGGCGTGGCGGCGGCGATTGCCGGAATGGCGGTTTGTGTGGAGCAAGCGGGCGGTGGCGTTGCCCTGACGCATGATGCCGGTGAGGTGATCAATCAGGTGAATGTGGGTATGCAGGACGTGGTGAAACTTATGCAGACTTTCACGTCGGTTAAACAAGAAGGTGCATTGCACTGATCGCCCCTGCGCTAGCCCTGGCAACGGGGTTAGCGCCTTTATCGCTTTACTATTCTCCTGATTGTTTATCTTTGGTTCAAACTCGCCGGTTTGACATTCTGTATGCTACAACTAAAAGTGAACGAACGTTCGCTCACTTTTAGTTGTTTTGAACATCGCTAGCCACATTTCAACCGCGAGACAGAACCATGGGAAACCGAGAAAAAATTGTTGATGCCGCATTGCATAGCTTTACCCACAAGGGTTTTCACCAGACCAGTATGCGAGATATCGCACTGGCAGCGGGCGTCAGCGTGGGCAATCTTTACAATCATTTTGCTGGTAAGAATGATTTGATTGGTGAAATCGCGTTGCTGGAGAATGCGTTTTTCAGCGAGTTTGCCGCACAGTTGACCGCAGGGAAACATCGACCAAAGCAGGCGCTGTCCGACTTTTTCAACGTTTATCACGCTTTTGTGTCTTCACCGGACAGCGTGCAATTGTCGGCAGAGATTGTGGCGGAGGTTGCACGTAATCCCACCCTGGCGGAGCGATTTGATGCCAACCAGCAGCAACTGATGGATGCACTGGTGCAGGTTATCGTTCTGGCGCAGCAGGCTGACGAGATTGCGGTAGCGTTGGATCCGCGCGAGCTTGCCCAACTGATTCTGGACGTGATTGAAGGCCAGGCCTGGCGGCAGGCGATTTTCCCTCGCAAGGCGTCGACGGTGGCCAATCACTTGCTGGAACAGTTGATTTTCACGCAAGGGTAATGGGGGCAAAATGCTTGATATACAACCTTACCGCGAATCCTGCCGATTACAGACGGCAGCGTTGATTTACTCTGCCTTCGATGACAAATTTCAACGCCAGTGCGGGCTGAGCGCACGTCAACAATGGCGGTTGTTTTACTGGCTGTGGAGCTGGAAACAGAGCACCAGTCAGGAACAGAGCTTTGTCGTTAGGCGAGCGGGTAAGGTAGTGGCAGCATTTGGGCTCAAGTCAGCGGGGCGACTGGGTAATTCTGCGTTAAGGGAACGCCCGTTGCCAATCCTGCGTTTGTGTCGCCGTTACGGCATGCTGAACTTTTGGCGCATGTACCTGCAAATCGTGACGTTACAGCATGATCCTGCTGGCGGTGAACTGTATCTCTCCTACCTGGCGGTGGATGAAAAGCAGCGGGGCAAAGGCGTGGGGAAAATGTTGATCCAATGGATAACGGAGTATGCGGCGGCACAGCGGCCTAACCGTTGGCTGCGTTTGCACGTGAGCCAACAAAATACCGGCGCACGGCGGCTGTATCAACAATGTGGTTTCAACATCGGTCGGCGGGAGAGACATGCTTCGCTGTGGTTGCTGTTTCGTCAGGCAAACTGGCTGCTCATGGAGAAGCGCATCGGGGAAACACGATGAAAAAAATAGTCGTTTCTTTACTGGCACTGTTTGTGGTGGCGTTAGGCTGGGTTCTAAACGTCAATGACTATCAATATGTCACAGAACCGGTTCGGTTGGCCGCTGGTGGGAACTCACTTGCCGGTACGCTGGTGCTGCCGAAGAACATGCAGGGGAAGCCGGGGGTGATTGTCTTTGTTCATGGTGATGGCCCTGCCAATGCCAGCCGTGACGAAGCCTACTACAGTATTTGGGAAAGCATGGCTGAACAGGGCTATGCCGTTTTATCTTTTGATAAACCGGGTGTCGGCGGCTCTTCTGGCAATTGGTTGCACCAAACCATGAATGACCGGGCAAAAGAAACGGCGGACATTATTGACTGGGCCAGAAAAGACGGACGCTTTAACCCGCAATGTGTTGGGTTGTGGGGCGCAAGCCAGGCGGGTTGGGTGATGCCAGAAGTTGCACGACTGCGGCCCGATATCGTTTTTACGTTGGTGATGTCTCCGGCGATCAACTGGTTAACGCAAGGGCAATATAACACCCGAGCGGAAATGGAGGCTGCAGGTATTGATGAGCAACGAATTCAGGAACGCGAAGCACAGGGGAGGCGCGTGCTGTCCTTGTTAAAACAGCCGGACGGTTACACGCAGTACCGCAGAGAGTATGGTGTTGCGGCGGCCTTGAGTGCCGATCGCTGGCAGTTTATTCGAGCCAACATGGCCAGTGATGCCACTGCGGGGTTGAGCCATTACAAAACACCGGTACACCTGATGGTGGGGGGGCGTGACATTAACGTTGACGCGAACGAAACTGAACGCGTTTACCGGCAAGTCATCTCCGCCGATCTGTTGACGGTGATGCGAATCGAGCAGGCTGACCATGCCATGGTCAAACCGCTGTTTGTGCGTTATCCGTCGTTGATCAAGATTGTCGGCCTGTTTGCGCCGCGATCGATACAGTATGACGCTTACCTGCAGGATGTGGCGGCGTTCCTTGCCGCCCACCCCTGCACGCCGCGGTGATGATTGTCAGGACGTTTCCGGCGGCGTTCCCGCGTTCGGAGCATAAGAAAGCTGCATGGCCTGTTGTGGCATGGCGATATCGGCCTGGTCAAAATGCATTTTTACCAAGCGATCGAGCGCGTACTGCACCACCCACTGTTTCAACGCCTGGGTGCGAACGGTGACCCGGGTGGTGAAGGAACGGTCACCCAGCGCGACCACGCCGTTGAATACCGGTTCGCCGACCAGAAAATGTTTCACCTGATCGTCTTGTTTCAATGCATCAACGGCCTGATGCAGCACTTGATGGACATGATCGATGTCTTCGTCGCGGCTAACGCTGTAATTGGCACGGTAGACGCCAAATTCGCGGGCATAGTTGGCCAGCGTGGTGATCGAAGAAAAGGGAACGATGTGATACACGCCGTAGTCGTCCCGCAGACCGATTGAACGGATAGTCATGCGCTCCACCGTGCCGGTAATACCGCTGACGGTGACATATTCGCCGGTATTCATGCCGTTTTCGAACTGGATGAATACGCCGGTAATCACATCTTTCACCAGCGTTTGCGCCCCAAAGCTGATAGCCAGCCCCAGTGCTCCGGCACCGGCCAGCAGGGGCGCAATGTTAATCCCCACCTGTGACAGCACAATCATGATGGTAATGGTGCTGATCACTATCGCCAGTACGTTGCGAAACAGCGTCAATAAGGTACGTTCACGCGCGCTCGGGCGAATACCGTTGCTCAGTTCCAATGCCAGGCGGTGTTCGATAATACTGGCCATTAGCGTCCAGCTGAACACGGCAATCACCACAATCAGCAGGATATGCACCAGCCCGCCAATGATTTTTTCGCCGTTTTCGCTGCCGGCCCACTGGTACAAATTGATCAGATGCCAGGCGTCAAACAGCAGCAGCGTCACCGCCAACACCACTATCACCCGCAGTATTTTCAACCCATTGGGAATATAGGAGTTAATGCGTCGTTCCAGCATTGGGTAGCGCCGATTGACGTCTTCCGGCAGTGAGATTCGTCGGAAAATCCAACGGGTCAGCATGCCGGAGAGCAGGGCGCCGAGACCAACGACCACCAGGCTTTTCACCGTCGCGGTCATCATAAAGCGCAGGCTGTTGCCGATATCAAACTGCGACAGCGCAAATAACACCAGGAAATAGGCGATCGCCAGCAGGTGCCAGACGTGGCCCAGACCGCGCAAAATAATGCTGAAAAATGCCATGGATCGTTCGGCCAGCAGGTTGATTTGCCGTTGTATCGGTTTGCGGTTACGCAGGATCAGTGCCACCGCATATAGCGTCAGGGCCAGCATGATAATCAGATTGGCGGCCGCCGCAGCCGGGTAGCTGATTTGCGTCGCCACTACCGGCACCACCACCATCAGACCGTAGCCAATCAGGCCGCTCAGCCAGGCGAGGCGCTGGTTCCAGTAGTGGGCGCTGGCATCGCTAAACGGGAAGGGGCGCAAATAATCGAAGTTGGGCGAGAAAATCAGCCGCAGTATCGCCTTGAAGAATTCGATAACCGCAAAGGCGCTAAGAAACAGGGTTTGCAAACGCAGGATGGTCGCGCTGTCGGCATTAACATGGCGCGCAAACAGGTTGCCCGCCGCCAGCGCCAGCAGCAATACCAGCAGATCGACGGCGAAAGCGCCGAGGATGGCCGTCGGCAATTTATACCACGGCCCCTGATGCAGTTTGGCGTTGTGTCCCCAACTGCCCATGCGTTTGTACAGCGGGTGGATCAGCCGACGGATCAGATGGAAGATGGCGAAGGTCACCGCGACCGTCAGCAGAAAGTAGCCCAGGGCGCGGAAAAAACTGTCGGGATTAAAACTGCGTTTTGGCCCCGAGTCGATCAGCTTTTGCAGCGAGTTCAGCCTTTGGTTAACGCTGCTGATGCCCCCTTGTGCCAGATTGCTCAGATTGTCGCTCAGCGACTCTGGCGTTTCTGACGCTTCTGTTTTCGGCGGGCCGTTGGCAGATTGATCTGCTGCCTGTCTGAGGTGGCCGATCAGCGCGGCGCGGGCCTTATCGTCTTGCAGAATATCCGCCAGTGCGGCGTAAGAGGCTTTTTGCTGTTGGCTTTGGTCAACGGGGGCGGTTTTCTGCGCGGATTGCGCCATCGCCAATGGGGAAACTGTGCAGGCTATCAGCAGCAGTAACAGGGGAAACCAGCGTTCTCGCAGATGAGAACCTAATCGGGAGTATGCGGTTGCGGGCATTTATCCTCTCTTGGGGCTCTGTAAATCGGCGGATTAAAGACAAATGTTAATAAAAACAAGCAATATAGTAGGAAATGATACGAGGCGGGGAGTGGGAACGCGTGCTAAATAGAAACGGCGAGCGCTGAGTGCGCCCGCCGTTTAACAGGATAAATCAGGAAACGTGCTGCAGGAACTCTTTCAAACGCGGGCTTGGCGGGTTGTTGATCAACTCGTGAGGGTTGCCGTCTTCCGCAATCCGTCCCTTATCAATAAAGATCAGCCGTGACGCCACTTTTTCGGCAAAGCCGACTTCGTGGGTGACGATCACCATGGTCATGCCTTCTTCCGCCAGATCCTGCATCACCTTCAGCACTTCATGGCGCAGTTCCGGATCAAGCGCAGAGGTTGGCTCATCGAACAGCATCATTTTCGGCTTCACCGCCAGCGCACGGGCGATAGCCACGCGCTGTTGCTGGCCACCGGAAAGCTCTGAAGGATAGTGATGCGCACGTTCAGCCAGGCCAACTTTGGCCAGCAGGTCGCGTGCCAGCTTTTCCGCATCCGACTTTTTCAGTCCGCGCACGCGGATAGGGCCAAAGGCGACGTTTTCCAACGCGGTCAGGTGTGGGAACAGGTAAAACTGTTGGAACACCATGCCGGCTTCCTGACGGATCAACCGATCGTCAACCTTGGGATCGTTAGCTTTCAGACCGTCGACGATCAGATCGCCGCTGGTGATCTCTTCGAGCTTGTTGATACAACGCAGCAGCGTAGATTTACCGGAGCCGGAAGGCCCGATAATCACCACCACTTCACCCTGGTTAATTTGCAGGTCGATATTGTGCAGCACTTGGGTTTGGCCAAAATGCTTGGAGACGTTTTTA